>Ga0116229_10005989_pt1 | contig 19687 bp, 16 predicted proteins | sample S1TSphgellanicum_3_FD_87313 | JGI IMG/M metagenome (GOLD analysis project Ga0116229, IMG submission 87313) | Host-associated microbial communities from peat moss isolated from Minnesota, USA - S1T2_Fc - Sphagnum magellanicum MG | ecosystem: Host-associated > Plants > Peat moss > Unclassified... | reverse complement strand
GATTACACATTTACATCCAAATTGATTACACATTTATGGTCATTATTAACAAATATTGTTCTTGCATGTACTAATTGTTAAAACCTTAACTTTACATGTATTTTTGTTGTACAAAACAAAATTATTCACAAAACATTTCCAAAATCCAAAACAACAAAATGCAAAAAATTTCCAAATTCCATTAAAATAAGAATGTCCCAAATAAAGAATTAGGAAAAATATTCAAAATTTCCTTCCAAAACCCCAATTCAAATCTAGCAACTAATTATTTACTAATTACATACATTACATTCTACTTTCATTAACTAGTATGTTTCCTTAACACCTTGGTTACCCTAAGTTAACCTAGGTTAACTTAATTTAACCTAAGTAGCCCTAGGTTGTATTAGGTTAGCTTAAATCAATCTAGGGCTAGCTTAAATTAGCCTAAGTTAACCTTAGGTTAAGTTACATTAACCAAAAGTAGCCTTGATAAACTTAGGTTAGCATAACCTAAACTTGGTAAACTTATGTTATGCTAGGTTAGGCTTATGTTAGGTTAAGTGGACTTAGATTGTCTTAGGTAATGTAGGTTAATTGATGTTAACCTAGGTTAACTTAAGTAGCCTTGGTTAACCTATTTATTTTTTAATTAACCTAAATAAGTTTTAAATAACTTAGGTTTGCCAAGGGTAGATGAAGTTATGCCTAGTTTAATTTAAATTCACAAGTTTTTCTATTTGAATTGTATTGATGCATCAAGTTTATATTTTTGTGGTGGGTAAATTTGATACCAAAAAAATTATGGTGCAATGGTTAAGAAATTATTAATTTATATTTGAAAAATTGAATGGGGATCATTGGATTATCTTCCATGACTATAATAAAAATGACTACTTTCATGAAAGACACAATGACAAATGACATTGCAACGAACATGAAGGATACAACTAATGATATTTTTGCATTGGTCATAGGGGTTCCATAATCATGTAGTCATAAGAAGTCATATTTGGTATAAAAGTTTTTAAATGTAATCATTTATGCAATCCTAAAAACCATGTTTTGACATAGAGTAGAGTTGAAAAATCAAAGATAAAAATGAAGCATGTAAAAAATCAAGAATCAAATAAAAAACTAGAATTAGAGTTGTAAAAATCAAAGCTCAAAATAAAGCAAGGTGCAAGCATAATCAAAGAAGCTAGGAGTGCCCAAAAAAAAAAAACAAAAGTACTTTGGAATAAGTTAATGGAGCCTCTTCCAAAATGATGCATATTTCAATTACAAAGGTACATTTCCATGATCTCCCACGGACTCATGAAGGACAGACAGAGTCTTGTACATGTACCATCGGTGCCTTCCAACTCCACTAATTCAGTTCTGATAGGGCAGAAGCCTCGCTTGCACCTTCAATCTCCCTAGACTTTAATGGAAAGGAACCCTACCAACCCCTTCAGCTGCATCTTGAGCTTGAGAATTTAATGCTAATGGAGAGCAACTGGACCATTCAAAGTGCAGCTACTCAATGGAAAAACGCCCTTACAAATACGCAAATATGACGAAAAAATGACCACACCAAAGTCGTGCCAAAAACTGAAGCACTAGGATTTGCACTGCACCAAGACTCCACAGGCGAAGCCAATCTGAGAGGACACAGTTGAGAGCGGGGGGCACTGGCAGTAGAAACCCACTCCAAATTTTGAGACGCTTTTGGATGTGGTCAACAACATATGACAGTTGAATGATGACCGCCTAAACCCTAAACCCTAACTCCAAAACCCTAAATCCTAACTTTGGAAGCACTCATTTTTTGGATGTCGTCAGCAAAACGAGGGTCTCGAGAGAGCTAAGAACACAGCAGAAGACGACAAGACCTGCACGGGAACAGCGGCGAGTCGATTGCCCCAGATTCATTGCAGGAGTCTTCGTGGCTTGTGTGGTTCTCGGTCGTGGAAAAGAGAAGAGATTCGGGAGTTGTATGATTTCCATTTTTTGTTGGGGAGTTTGTTGCCGAGATCGTTCCGGCTTTGTATTCATTATTCTTCAAAAGTGCGCCAATTGTAGAAATTTTTGTGCTTTAGTTTCTATGGTCGGCTGAAGAGACAGAGACAGAGAGGGGGACAGACAGATAGACGCACATTCATACACAGACAAAGACAGCGGGGATCAGGGAAGAGGATGGAAGGTACTGAGGAAGTGAAGGACGGAGCAGGACGAGAATCAAGTGCTGGAGATACTATCTCCACCGTGTTGTTGGTCTTTGGTTTGTTCCTGCTCCTTTTCTTCACCCGGAGCTCTATTTGTTTGATGCTCTATAACTGTTTTCTTCCTATAATCTCGGGTCCTATTTATTTATTTGTTTATTTATTTTGTCTCGCCTGTGAGGAAGAAGTCCAACTTGTAGTGTTGTTGTTTTTACTGTGAAGAGTATTTGGAACACGAGTTACAAAGGTGAAGCAAATAGTCATGAATGGAAGAGGATTGTGATGTCACTTCATACCTCTCTCTCTTCAATCAGATCTAAAGCTAATTGTGAGTTTTGTTGGATTTTCTTCAGAAGAAAATCTGGTACTTCATGGTCTGTTCATTTCTCCAGATGCCCTAGCTATGAATTGGCCTGAATTGGAATTGATTTTTGAGTATAGGAGCTCATAGGAACATCAGGAGCATGTGCTTTGATTCTTTTAGTACTGTTGCTGACAACATGAATGGACAGCTCAACACTTGTTTCTCTAAATCTTGTGGAATGCTGCTGTTGATTAGTAGGGAAAATAGCTTCATGAGCAATCGGGGTTTAGGGTTTGGCTTTCATTAAGAGAATTGTGTTTTGTTGTGAGTAGTAGTGGTCTTTAATCTGAGACTAACAATCTACTAGTTGATCTGATTTTTTACACATTTTGCAAATCAACTTCTGATTGCAGACAGAGAGTTAATGCACTGACAATGAGTTTTTTTGTGCTTGTGTTCACTTCATGAGGTTAGCAATGCAGGCAGAAGCGATGCCATTGGTACAAACACTAAATCTTACTGAACAGGATGAACCCTCAATGTATGCAGTCTTTTTCCCCCCCTCCTCATCTTGTCAATTTTCTGCCATACAACTTGATGGCCCAGGTGAATTCAAGCACACTAAGGTAGTAGATAGTAAAGAGGGAGAGAGCTTGAGAGAACTATGGGTGCAAAATGTAACTCCAGAATGACTCAGTTTTCACATCGCATGCAGATTTCCAAAGGCCTTACCATGGAAAAAGTATTCAGGAACTCATGAGGGGCTAACTGTGCATGTTGTTGTCCCAGGGAAAGACCTCAAACTAGGTAAGCATCTGCTCTGATCACTTCAGTTTCACCATATCTCAGGGTTAAAATGGAATCTGGGAGTATTTGATCTGATTTCATTCCAGTGCACAGTATCCCAAAGTCCACAGTTCATATAACTTGATTGCATCTTTGTAAAAATTCCAAGCTGCTGATCAACATGCTACTACTACAGGGGTCGACAGTGTGGGAACAGTTCCAGTGTCAATGCTGACATATGCATCCATTGTGTCTCTTCATCCTGACTTGATAATTAATGCTGGCACAGCTGGTGGATTCCGGGTCTGTACACATTACTACCATGACCAAGCCTAGTGTAGTTGAAACTTTTGGCCATCTGTGCTGGAGATTGTTGCAAATTCATTTGGGAAGTTCTCTGGGATATAGGCACTTAGCTTTGTTAAGAGACTGGTTGAAAGAGATGTCCCTCATTGCCCAGAGACTTATCTGAGCTTGGGTTTGTGATCTATTGACTGTGGTTGGTATACTTATTGCTAATTGTGGGCATGGCAGGCAAAAGGTGCAGCTATAGGCGATGTATTTGTTGCAACCCAGTTTGCAAACCATGACCGCAGGATTCCTGTTCCTGTATGTATTGCAAAATGTTCTTGTCATTTGTGCCAAGGGACTCTGCATGTTTATTATTAGAGTTTTTTTATTTACTACTGAAATGCTGTTGGGATGGTTATAGGTTTTTGATGAGTACGGGATTGGGACTCTTGCAGCAACCCCAATACCTAACCTTGTTAAAGCACTTGAGCTCAAGGTCAGTAATAGTCAACATTTTCCATAGCTTCAGTCCGCTGCTGCATGCATCTAATTTGGTTGTGTTCCTCATCTACTGAAAGGCTGGTCATCAATAATTAACCATTTCTTATGGTTCAGAGAGGACTCAACTGTGAGAGCTTTCAATGTATGTATGAGAATCCTCATTCTGGCTAGCTCCTGTAGAGCTAGGCACAAATACAAAGTAACTTGCAGCTATCTCACATACAGATCCCATTGTGGGTTGAAAACCCAAATGCCTATACTGAGGAAATATGCCAAGCACCTCCAAATCTCTTTACACTGTCACCCCATCTTTTGTTTATCTGTATGCTATGGCTTGGAAATGATATTCCTGATGATGGTCAGAATAGACCGAATCTGATGTCCATGCATGTTGGTGTCGGTGTTGTGCCAGGAGGGTAAGCTGTCAACAGGGAACTCCCTTGACATGACCCCACAGGATGAAGAGATCATCAAGGCTAATGATGCTACAATCAAGGACATGGAGGTCAGTTTGAATATCACTTGCATGCACTTGAGTCTATTATCTTGTTTCCAGGCTGCAATTGTAAATATTCTGATGGGGAATTTGTTCTTGGTAACTTCTCTGATCATATTGGGTGGTGCTACTGCGTTATGTCTTGTTTGAGAAACTTTGGTGCATGTGCAGGGTGCAGCAGTAGCATATGTGGCTAATTTGCTCACAGTTCCTTTGATTGCAATGAAGGCTGTGACTGACATTGTGGATGGTGACAAGCCCACAGTTGAAGAATTCTTAGGAAATATGTCAACAGCAGCAGCAGCACTATCTGCAACAATTCCCCGCGTCCTCAAGTATGTCAATGCAAAGTCTATATCTGATCTCTGAAAATCATTTTGTTTTCTGGAGACAGATTCAGTGCAGATGAAATGATTATACACTTTTTTCTGCTCACTGAATCAGGAAGATTTCTTAATTATTCATTAATTGTTGATGGATGAGGATTCAAACCTCTATGATTTTATAAGTTGGAGTTCACAAGGGCAGAGGCAGCATTTAAAACTGTGTACTGACAATGGGCATTGCAACCTTTCAATTTGTGTTGTAGTCCATCAAGTCAGGGGAGATGGGGGTAAACTACAGTAATTTAATTTCCAGTTACTAACATCAGCACTAGGGGTTTTCCAGGATTGGGTGCTAGATTATAGTTATGCCGAAGATTTGGATTTGTAAAGAGTTAAAACTTTGAAATCTTGAACTGAATCCATGAGGTGCTGTGAATGGGTAGATAATGCATACTAGAAGGACAAGCAACTGAAAACAAGACCGAAGTTGGAATGAAGGGTGTTCTAGGGTAGCACTTCCTATACCTGCACTTTTGCATCTCCTTTTAAGTACAATTTTGTGAAAGAACATTTTACTTGAAAGCGTGATAACAACATAAAACTATTATTTTTGTGTAGATAGTCAATCAATTGTCCATCCATCCTTTTAGAACAATGCTCTTCAAATTTCTTAAGAAATTTGTGTGGGCAATAGTGGGTGGTAAGGGAAGGGTTTGACCAATTGCATTCCTTTGTTCAACCAAATTGGAACTCCAATTTGAGGCTACAATAACTGCTCAAATAGGGCTGGAGTGAACCGAGACCCACCAGTGTACCAATGTGGATGGATGGTGCAGTGATGTACCTTTTTTGTCCCTCACTGACCCTGGGCTAACCAAGGTGGTGAACTCAGGCTGAAATTTTTTCCCTTTCCTCAGCCCAGGTAGATTCTTTTTTTAGGAACATGTTTTTCCTCACCCTGCACACCTGCCCAAGTCTCATATACCTACTTACATTTAGACTGCCTGCCTATGCACCTTGGCCTCCTCCCTCCCTCACCTACCTACCCATGCACCCATCTACATACTTACCTATGTACCTACACACTAAATCTCCACCAAGGTGGTGACAACACATGTCAATGAGGGTATTGAAATATAATATCCGACCCAATTCACATATGCAATACCTTAATTAAAGTAATGCAAATGCATTGGATTTTTTTGCTAGTACACAATACCTTCATGCCCAAAATAATATATTTCACTTCATTTGATTAAAAATGTAACACCCTAAGAAAATTTGGAAATAACTTGTTCACCCCAATTCAAACATGCATTACCCTCATCAAAGTAATGCAAGTTTATTGGATTATTTTCATCTTATGTAATACTAATAAGCATAGATTCTACCCAAAATTATTCTCTGCCTACTAACAAAACAATGCAAATTATACTTTCAAAAGTATTCACAACATATACAATTTGTGGTTTTACTAATTCTATTTCTTCTATAAATTGTATTCACACATTTTTCTTATTACAATTATTGTTCTCTTATTTCATAGATTCTCTATGATCGTTAATAATCAAAAATTGTGATCATGGTTCATAATTATGTTAGAAAAACACAGTAGTTTCATAATAATCTCATTGTTTCTTCATCAACATTCTATTGTTTTTTTTTACTCATAATTGAATATATCAAACAGGAATGTAGTATAAAGTGTAGAAATCCAAAACACAAAACAAAAAAATTGATGGTTCAAAACCCAACAGAACTCTAAACTATTTACTATATCTCTATTATATTCTCCAACAACTCTAAGTTTTTATATGTGTAAAAGCAATCTCCTAATCCTCATCAACTTCTAGAACTACATCCTAAGTCTTTTCTTTCCAAAAGTAAATTGAACATCAAGTTAAAGAAATATCTTCATCCTATCCAACTAACTAGCCATCTTCATCCTACTTTCTTGAATCTCTACCATTTTCCTAGTAGCATTCTACCTTGTTTAATTTCTACCATTCACAAGGTAACAAATACCTTCATGCCTAGTTTATATATTTCATCTCATCTAATTGAACAATGCAATTCCTTAAGAATGTATTGGAAAATAACTTATTGTTTTGCAATACCATTAAGCCTAGTTGTAATTAATTTATTTCATTTACTTCATCAGTGCAATACCCTATGGACACATTAATAATATCATATCCAACCCAATTCACACATGATGCATTACCTTCATCAATCACAAATGCATTGAATTATTTTGTTGATATGCAATACCTAAACATATTTAGTGTAATCTATTTCATCTCACCTAATGGGTAGATGCATAGTCAAGTGGTTCATTTTCAACAATTTTTACACTCCCTAAAGTCAAAATTGTGTGACTGGACCAACAATGAATTGGTCATGATGATGTCATGTGTGGGAATGTACGAGCTATGTGGACGACACAATGAAAAGGGAAATTTGAAATTTTATTGTTAAAAAATTTCCCCACTTAGATCATAATCATCCATGAACTACAATTTGATGGACTTGGAGACAATTGTTTCTACCTTCATGTTCATTTGCATACCTCGTAACTCAATTAGTGCATTATGCACATGGCAAAGCACTGACAACTAGCCTATAGACATCATTTGAATGTACATGTTAAAATTATAACACATTTATAGAAATTGCAATAGTATATGCTGAGATTTTTTTAATGTCACTATCAATAGATAGTGGTTTGGGTTTGATTGGCAAAAACACCAAGGTAAAAATAGAAGCAACTACTTTTTCTTGCTATGTTGACCCTTTGTATGGAGAGAAACTAGAGATCATTTTTGACAAGAAGAATGAAATCTCTTGGAGAAGCTTTTGGGAAAAGTATGGCATAACACCAAAGAGGTTGAAGATAGGGAAGGAGATAAAAGAGGAGGAAGTGGTAGCTTTGTTTGGTCCTTGTAGTTGTAATGGCTATAGAAATTGCCACAATGATTATGAAACTTTGATTGCTAGGGTAAAAACCTTGTGGATGATCATGCATCAAAGAACTCAGGTGCTCAACAATCAAATGATAAATTGAGCTGAAGCCCATGGGATTGCTTATGAAATCAAAACAGGGAAGAAAGTGAACTACTGTGTTTTGGCAAAGTGCACCATCTGTGACCAACTATGTAGACTATAATCTTTAGAGGCAATTTTAAGCAGCAAACTTGGGCCAATTGTAGATATATATAGTTTTGTGGATTCAAATAGGGAGGAGGAGGAGGAGGGTCATATGCCAACCAACAACATGTTGAAGGCACCAAGCAAATGACAAGTGCATGTTCTTAGGGAGACTCAAGTCTAATGCATTCAAAACTTGCAAGAGTACATATTTGTTATACAAAAGGACCTTCCAACATTGGAAGAACATGTTTCCTCACTACAGAAGCACAAAATTGATCTTCAAAACAATTTTGAAAAGGTTGAAGGTCAAATAGAATACCGCTTCATGTTCATTGCAACAAGAGAAGCAAAGTTGTCTTGGTTGTGATTAAAGCTTGACGTTCATATTTTGAATGTTTATAACTTTCGGTCTTAAGATTGTGAGAACAAATTAATTGCATGAACTTTTGTTCAACAAGAATCTCTATAAAGGAAACTCAATTCATAATTATGTTTGATAGAAAGTTTCATAGACTTGGCCCAAATCAGGGAGGAAGAACACATCAAATTATTAGCCAAACATTTGTCAATAGAACATGCATGGCGTTCTACATCCATCAAGCTAGACTCATGGAAGTAACAAAAGGTTACGCTTTATGTTCAAGTCCAGGTAATGATGAACAAGAATCAACGCCCAACACTGACGCCATCACCCCTATCTTTCTTGGGTTTGGAAGGTGAAGATTATCTTGACCCATCCCTTTTAACAATTTCACCTTACGCATTTTATAATAGGTTATTTGAACCTACTTGGGATTGAAAGTTTAGTTCTTGCAAACATGCTTATCATTCTTAGTGTGTGATGAGTCATTTTTCCAGTTCTACTAAATGTTTGTTCGAAGGTTGTGGGCAAGAAATGCATTTGGACTAGTGGACACTTTCAAGAATAAAAAAACCATGTGATCTTGAGGAAGCCATACCAAGAATAAATTGGACTGCAACAATTGCCACTATGCGCAATTTTGATGATGAATTTAACCTACTATCTCCCCAACTTGCTCATTGTCTCTGCTCTTCAAATTTACAATCATTGTGTTTTAGGGTTTAGGTTTCAATGTCCACAAACTAAACTACCAATCACCTTGTTTCAATTTTTGAGTTTGGGTTCCTTACAAGTCTCAAGAATATATATTTTTAAGTCCATTTAAGGTTTAGTGACACTCATAGATCTCTAAGCTCAAAATTTGTCCTTGGTCGCATCACAAGTGTTTTAAGTCCATCAGAAGATTTTGTATTCCATTTAAAGTCTGTATTTGCGGCTTGTAGAAGCCATGAAGTTTTTGCCATGTTGTGTATGTTGTTTCCATTTTTGTGGTTTTTTTTCATGTACTTGGCATTTTGCCCTTAAGTTCACATTCAATCAGCCCAATATGTATTATGTTTTGATGCCCTAGCTCTAGGTACTCTAAATCAATCCAACTTATATGTCAAATTTATACCAGTAAAGTATCTATGATAATCCCTACAATGCACTTATAACTTTCCTATGTTCACATGCTTTTAGTCCATCTTCCATTCTATAAGTGTGAAAGTCACTAAATAGTTTTCCCACGTTCATAAACTTCCATTCAATTATTATATGGAATCATTTATGTCATTGAAAATCACTAAATCAATTATGGTGTCCATGTACCTTCCCTCTTTAATGTCGCATGTTGTAAACAATCACTAAAACCCTAATTTAATCCATAAAATTTCCATCTTGAGCTTCAAATATTGGTGACAGACATTAGAATCCTAACATAATCCATAGAATTTCCACCTTGAACCCTAGGTATTGGTGATAGTCACTAAAACCCTATTGTTGGTTGTATGTTTTCCATTTTCATTCCCATGTGTTCTTAAAGTTTGTGTATGACGCACCCCCAAACTCCTTGAAAGATTTAAATGTGAATTTGAAAGTGAAAATAGCGGAAGAAAAAGGAGTTGGGGTACGTTCCCTAATTCGCAACATTTCGGGGGTAAGAAGGGTGTGCTAGAGCTTTGGGATGGGAACTAGGACGAGTGACAAGTGGATCAATTATTCACACAAACGTGCATAAACCAAACAACAAGTTGGTTAATGCGTAATTGGAACATTTTTGGTGCATGGATGAACCACGGGCATACACATATTTACAAAACTCACCATAGCCCATACTTAGGGGAAGCCACCACCTTCCCCCTTATAATGTTCTCTATGATTAACCACAAGGGCTACACCCAAATGTCATTTTGTCCCGAAATTGGGACCCTCGACACCTTAGAGGCCTGTAACTTCTTTTGTAGACCTCTGATTGAAGTGATTTTTAAAGCAAAGTTATAGCCCTCATCAATAGCTTTCCAACGATATGTGGCACGACACTTAGACACACGTAATTCAAGGCGATTCCAGACTTTTAGTGGTCAAGAGTCAAATTGGCACTTTGACTCCCGACCTTTCTTTCCGTCATAACTTGTGTTATAAATATTCAAATGGGTTATGCAAGCCCATTTTAAAAATCTATGTCTCAAGAGCTTTCCAATGGTATAAAGAACTTTTCAATCCAATGTGGGCTCATTCCCTCACATTCTCTCGCACTCTTAAGAATGTGAATGTGACTTCTGGGTTGCACTCTCAACCCACACCTTTCCAAGCCTTTGCTTTAGTCATGAGCCCAAGGCTAGGGTCGTGACACTCTACCCTTGTTGTCTGGTTCATGTAATTCCATTAGACACATGATGTGGTTTCTCTAAAATACTTGGCAATTTTCCATGCAATGCATATTCAATCAACCCAATCTGTATTATGTTTTGATGCCTTATTTCCAGGTATTCTAAATTAATCTAATTTATATGTCAAATTTATACCAGTAAAGTATATGTGATAATCCCTACAATGCACTTATTATTTTCCTATGTTTACATGTTTTTAGTCCATCTTCCATTTTGTAAATGTGAAAGTCATTAAACAATTTTCCCACGTTCATAAGCTTCCATTCAATTGTTATATGGAATCATTTATGTCATTGACAGTGACTGAATCAATTATGGTGTCCATGTACCTTCCCTTTTCAGTGCACATGTTGTTGACAATCACTAAAACTGTAACTGAATCCATAAAATTTCCATCTTGAGCCTTGAATATTGGTGACAATCACTAAAATCTTAACATAATCCATAGAATTTCCACCTTGAGCCTTGGGTATTGGTGACAATCATTAGAACCTTACTGTTGGTTGTATGTTTTCCATCTTCATTCCCATGTGCTCTTGAAAGTTTGTGTACTTCTGCCATCTGGTCCATATAATTGCATAAGACATCTGATGTGGTTTTTCTCAAGTATTCGGCGATTTGCTATTTAGTTCATATTCAATCAACCCAATCTGTATTATATTTTGATGCCCTAACTCCAAGTATTCTAGATTAATCCAACTTATATGTCAAATTTATAACAATAAAGTATATGTGATAATCCCTACAATGCACTTATTGCTTGTCCTATGTTCACATGTTTTCAATTTTTAGTCCATCTTCCATTTTGTAAGTGGAAAGTCACCAAATAGTTTTCCCATGTTTATAAACTTCCATTCAATTGTTATATGGAATCATTTATGTCATTGATAGTCATTGAATCAATTATGGTGTCCATGTACCTTCCCTCTTCAATGATGCATGTTGCTAAGAGTCACTAGAATCCTAACATAATCCATAGAATTTCCATCTTGAGCCCTAAGTATTGGTAACATTCACTAGAACCCTACTGTTGGTTGTATGTTTTTCATCTTCATTCCCATATGCTCCTAATAGTATGTGAGCCATGTTGTTTGGTCCATACAATTCCATCTTACATCCCATGTGTGTTCTTGAAAGTAAGTGAACCCTGCTATTTAGTCCATGTAATTCCATGAAACATCCTATGTGTGCTCTTGGAAGTCAATGAACCCTTGTTGTTTAGCCCATATAATTCCATTAGACATCCCATGTGTGTTCCTAAAGGTCACTACAACCTTGTTGTCTAATCCATATAATTCCATTAGACATCCCATGTGTGGTCTTAAAAGCCATTACAACCTTGATGTTTGGTCCATATAATTCCATTTTACTTCCATATGTGGTCTTGAAAGTCACTAGAACCTTACTACATAGTCCATAAAATTCCATCTGACATCCTATATACATTCCTAAAAGTCACTATAATCTTGTTATATTCCATACACTTTCATCTTAGATCCCATATACGCTTTTGAAAGTCACTAGAACCTTGCTATAGTCCATATAATTTCATCTTACATCCCATTTGTTCCTGAAAGTCACTAGGTCCCTACCATGATCCATGTAATTCCATCTTTAGTACCAAATTGTTCTAAAAGTCACTAAAACCTTACTACAAACCATGTAAGTCCATTATCAGTCCCACATTCTTCTAAAAGTCACTACAACTTTGTTACAATCCATGTAACCCCCTCTTGAATCCTATATGTTTATAGTGGTCTATACAACCTTGTTATAGTCCCATCACCATGCATTTCCATCCCAACCGTCTTTGCCAACCACCACAACTTGGTGATTGCCCATATATAGATTTTCATCTTCTGGTCCTTAAGAGCCCCTTCTTATCCTAGTTTAATTAGGAATGTCCTTAAATTGCATAGTTTAAATTTTTATAACCTAATCAAATTGAAAGAGTTTTAACTTATACTGACAATCTTGTGTTTGTAGACCCAATACAAACATCTGTGTCATTCTCAATTCCCACGGGTCAATGCCACGTGCCTACACATTCCACCATTGTAAACCTTTCAATTGGATCTATTAAATTAGATCCAGATGTGCTTCAAGTAGGTGGCTTACAATTTATTGTTGCAGTCACATCACCTAAGCATCAAGATCATCCAAGATTGAAGGATACCCTTGTGCCACCCACATGCCAAAAGTCACAACTACACCTGTCCCTTGACTAGAAACACAAGAAACTTGGTAATGGAAAAAAAAAAATTGAGCTTGGGTGTTGCTATTCGAGAAAAGATAATGCTCGAAGATAGTTTGAGATTCTTGCCGTGGTGGGAGGAAAAGGAGGAAGTGCAAAAGGAAGAGGAAGAGGAGGAGATGCAGGAGGAGGAAATGGAAGGAGGTATAGGTACATCTAGAAAGGGACAATCTTATGGGTTGTAACCAAATGACCAGACTATTGAAAGCCCCTTAAAAAAGTAGAAGAAGAAACGCAAGAAAATGCCTATTGCTAAGAAGGTCTCTATTTCTACTAAAACACGGGCTATAAAGGCAAAAACAAAAGCTACCAAGCACAATCTAGGGAAATTGAAGTGATGCATACTAGGTATAGAACTTTAGTTCATACATTGTCAACTTTGTTTTCAATTTTAATGCACTATAAGGTCTAAGTACACTTATTTTTGTAGCTGCAGATTGCAATCCATTAATGGATGTCTATGCTTAGTAGTTGCCCAATATAAAAAATGCATGCATGTAATATGCCATAATAGTGTTTGTAGTCCTTTGTTTCTTTCTAATGTTGAAGGTTTTGAATAGGTGGAGACAATAGAGCCTATCCAAGATTATTTTTGACAACACATTTCACTTGCCACCAATGCATGGCGGAACCATATATCTATGACTTTAATTAGAGCTAGGTTTACTTAAGACATGCATGGAACGTTTAATTTTTTCACTCTTCAATTGTATGTATCTACCAATATTAAAGTTCATTGAATGTTCTAGTCTATTCATCATTGTTGTATTAGGTCAATTTAATTTGGGTCATTTCTGATTTCTGATTGCTACTGTTGGTGGCTTTGCAGCACCATCTTCTAGATGTTCCCAAGAATCAAGTTCAACAACATCATAAGAAGCTTTTAACATACAATGTTTTTGGAAAGACTTATAAGCTAGTATGGAAAATCTCCAACTACATCTGTTATTTAAATATTGCATATTACAACTCTATCATGATCTATCAGGTCTATACCAATAAGGTTGTGGATGGATTGAATACAAAATTAGTTCTTTGTGAATTATATGGTATGTTTCACATACCTAGTGAATCATATAGCAGAAATTTGTAAACCAAGTTATAGAAATATTCAATTGAATTGCTCATAGGTCAATTTTGCATTAGTCTCATGGCAAGTGAACTTAAGAATCCATATGCAAATTTGGCCATATGGGCATTATGTCCTTTGATCATGGACTACAACTAATGTTGTCATCAAGGTATAATGTCATTGTTGACATTGATTGGATTCTGTAGTTTTAAAAAATCAGTATCAATGGTGTGTACATGGCTTCAAATATAATAAGGTTTGATCCAAATTTGCTTAATTGATACAATTTGTTTTGGAGTTCTATGTGCTTAGATTCAGAAATAATACAAGCAAGGTTTGGGAACCTCTTTTTGATGCAATGAAAGAAGAGGCGCAAGTTGTTGGTGGGAGATTTATCTAGGAGTGGGGTTTTCTTAGTTGTATTTCAGATATGAAAATCAAAAAAACACTAGTTGTTATTGTCTTTTGTTGGGAAATCCTAGATGTTGAACATGTATATTATAAAACAGTAGTTAGGATTTACAATTTTAAACCATAGATAGAGTTGTTCCTTGGCATGAATGTTAGGCTAAAATGATTTGTCTAAACCTTAACACATATTATCTATATTGTAGAAACCAATTATAATGTTAAGGGGTGAAGTTGTGGCCCTCAATCATTATCATTTCCTAAGAGGTAAAATCAAGGGGACAAGGTCAACTCCTTGTTTCTCAACATAACAATAACTACCTTCTATTAACTTACTTTACTACAATTATTCACATAGTAAGTAAGGAGTCATACAAAGATAAAGGAGGAAGGTAAGGGTTTATTGTCCAAAAACAAACCTACCATCCTGTAAGTAGGTTGATCCAAAAATGTAGGAGAGGAAAGTAGAGAATGGCAACATGGGAAAAGAACAACATCCCATAATGGCTACTATTTAATGGTCTGCATTAACTTCTATGCCTTTGGATATGGCCCTATTAGGGGTCTATAGACCTTCTACAGTTATTGTCCCATCTCCACCACAATTGTAGGTCCTTTAGTGGCTCTACTTGATGCTTGTAGCACTTTAGGAGGCCTCCCCTCTATTCTCTACTACCTACAACACATTGCATTCCTTCATAGGCAGTGCCTATTACTTGTAATTGTAACTTTCAGTCTGCAGGTGACTACTTGCTATGTTTTCTAGTTGCTTCTTACCCTTAGATATTGGTTGTTACCTTCCTATGGCAACCAATAGCTTATTTTTCCGAAGGCTACCACATGGTATACCTTGCTATGTTCTATTCTAGAAGAAAAGCAAAAATGCCATCTCAAGGGAACAATATACTTTTGCAACCTCAAAGTATTCAACCTCAAACCATTTTGTCTAGGGGCTGTTAGTGATGAAAAAAATATGATGGCCCAAAATTGTTATTAAGGTTGAGAGAATGGATTTGATTTTGATTCTATGATTGTTAGTTGGACATTTTTCACATGCATGCGTGATGCCGTAACAAACACAACTAGTTGCCATTAATTTTTGTTTTCTTATTATTGAGTCAAACATTGGATGAATTCTAAATGTTCTTAGTTTTAACATTGTTATTTGTGGAATTAGTTATGGATGTTTGTATCAAAACTACAAACCCATTTACTTTAGATGTAACATACAATTTGAATCAATGACGTCAAGTATGAACTATTAACAATAAAATCTTCAATTGATTCAATGCAACCCACTTTCCATAGTGTGCTATCCTTTGTGGTGTGCTCATTTGCGGGTGAGTTGAAAGTTTCTTTTCAATGGTATGACATGCAATGTCTTCATTGTGCATATCCATGCAAGTTTTCTTCTTTGTAAGAAAATGAAACAATTTGGTATACGGTGAAAAGGTGATTGTGAATTATTTTCACTGAATGCAATGTGTTCATGGCAATGGTTTTTTTCCATTTTTCCTCCAAGTTATTTGATTTCACAAAAGTGTCAAATTTTTCTTGAAAAAAATACATTTAACACTGAAAAGCAATTTTTTCCAAGAATTTTCTCAAAAAGATTTTTTAGCAAAATATTGCAAGCACTAGATGGTTGGTTAGTATTTTGGCGGTGTATTTGGAGTGCCTTTGCAACAATTCAATGCACCCACACACTGGAGCCACCTGCAAATGGGACACATGTAAAAGAGAGCAACCAAAGATTCCCTTCTTGATATATGTCCCTCCTTATAGATGTCAAATAGTATGGGACAAATTGATCCATAATTGTACCACTTTGTTGTCTACAATTCTTGTCCTATAGAGGTACTTTTAAAAAGAAGTTAAGGTCCACTTTCCACAATATGGGTCTTTATCAAAATGATCTAACAACACTTTTAGGCTGACTGAACCAGGTTCAGTCAGACATACATAGGTAGTCCTCATCCATCCACTGATTCCTTTTTGACCTTCCTCATCTAACCATTCATTCGTGACTGTATCTACATACATTGTTAAACTCATCTCACCCACTCACAATATGCTCACATTTTTTTTGTTGGCTTTGTTTTGCAGCTTTACAAGGTAAAACTAAACCCCTTCTTCTCCCTTGGCCAGCAGCTCATGGTGCCAGGTCCAGAATGACACAACCTGGCAAAAAATTGCGGATGTTGATTAATTGGGTCCAATTACCCAATTTCAGACTTTTTTTCACATGTCCAAAAACAAAATTTGAGCCACACATGTATCCACGGGTAACCGTGTCTTCCATCCACACACTCAATATGAGAGAATTTTGTGCAGTGAAACACCCTGAGTTGGGGGTAACGTCAACGGGGGTGTGGCATGCCTGAAATAAGGGGCCTAAGTGAGGCATGGCCATGCTGATCCCTCCCCCTCCCCCCCAATGTGGCCATTAACCTAGTGTAAAGCACGAGGTAAATCACGAGTCAAACATTTGATGTGTGGTTCATGTAGCTCATGATGCTGCCATTCCTCTAGGGGTGAAGGTGCATTATGCCTACTGCATCTCATTATCAAAAAATCAAAAGGAATGCATTGAAAAATGTAATTGATGTCACTTTTTTTATATGGGTAAATAATGCTTACGTCTTGGTTTGGAAATGTTCACTGCATGCATTTGATTCTGTTATAAACCATATTAAAAATGCATGCTTAGAATCTCCAGTGGTGCTCAGTATGTGACCCTGCAAAAACATTTCTCACATCCAAGTTTACTTATTTGCTTTTTTTCTAACCCCACCTATAAAACTAAGACCAGGACTCCAAATAAGTGGGAGACTACTAGGTAATAATAGCAACCCACCTGGACCAATCGAACTATGTAGCCAATTACCTACATGTGTTAGCCTTTGCTGTGCCTTGTACCAGCTTCATCTGCTGGTACAAAAATGCTGGGCCAAAACCAGTTTGCGGATCCAAGGGCCAGCCAGTTTGCTGCGGATCCAAATCAGCATGTTTTGACTTTTCGTCTTCCAATATTCTTTTGTAGGGACACATACTGAGTACAGGTGGAGCTGCTCTTAGTACGTGTAAGGTGCCTCTGCACTTCGAGGACATGAGCTAATGCATCTTGCACTATCTTCTCTGATTGAGCATCAAGAGCACTTGTAACTTGAATCCTAGGAGAATTGCTGGATTTTTCGGAATTGCACAGGCGTGCCAAACATGTCTGCCTGCCAACTGCATTCATTCCTTCTCCGTTTTGTCTGGGCATTAATTGAGAGGATGGGAAGAAAGTCATTAATATTCATATGTTAAAGAAGGTTGTTTGAGTGCTCTCTCCCCAGGGGTCAATTTGTGGGCCAAGTTGCACATCTACAGGGTTAACAGGCTAGTTGCTAATGTCCATGTTGAAACTGGACACACATGGCTTCACTTTTCATCTTATATCTTTCACATTCAAGATACACATAAAGTGAAAGATATATATCATGAGTGAAATGCTAATAAAGGACAACTTTGTAAGACATGCACTTGCGCAGCCATCACCAGTGTCTGTCATGTGCTTGAATCCAAGCTCGGGCAGGTCCTGCACCAGTTCAATCTAACTTTGCTATTTCATAATCCCATGCTTGATCTTGACTGAAATTTTCATTACAGAGTTTTGAATCTGTAAACTGTGTATCCAACTGTTGATTTTGTAATCACATTCATGAAGGAGTAGATTGGCCCAAATCTCATTGGAATGGAAATATAATGAATGTAAAAGGGCCTCAGGTTCTTAAGGATTAAATGATCCCCAGAACCCAACTGCAGTATGGAGAAGTCATGGTAATCATGGTGCTCATTGAACTAGGTTAAAAGTTTTTAAAAGTTTAAAACTCATAAATGGAACAAGGGTGATTAAGCAAAATGAACCTTGTGCTTTGTAATCGGTTAGTATTGTGGCCTAGAACACAATCAAAGTATGGTGAGGCTGTCAGTGATGCTGCACCTCTCCACATTAGATAGTTTTTTAAAAACAAATTTTGTTGTTGTTCCACACAAAAAATGGGAATTTTTTTTCTTAGTGTAAATTTGACAAAATTTTCAATTTTTTGGGGGAGAGATTTGTTAAATCCTTTATATCACAATTGTATTAAGAAAACCCTGCTCCTCATGAGGTTCGTGTTGTAGCTCTTGGAAGGTTGCTCAACAAAGTCCCCATGGTACCCATTTCTTTTGAAAGGTGACTTTCTTTTTGAAAGAGAAAAAAAGGCCCAAAGAAGTGCATAAAAGTTGTCGATCAAATTTTCTCGCCTTACGGAACCATCACCTTTAATTGATGTTTTGACCAACTAGCTAATATCCAACAAGCAACAGATGACATCCTTCGATAGAAAGATTGTATGTATTAAAAATAACTTAAGAGAACACTAGAATTGCAAGGCAACAACAAATTTCACATGAAAGAAACAAAATGAAATACCAAATAAATAACTAGAATATATTGTCGGTTTATATATGAAGTGTCAAATCATTTTCCTCCTCTTATTTACTTGTAGCTTTTTAAGCTAGTTATAAATTAATAAATATTTTTGTAGGCATTGTTGAAGTTCATCTATTTTTCACCATAAGATCCAAGCTATGTTTATTGTTAATGTGTTGTAGACCAAAGTGAATGTGTAATCATTGCCTTCATGCATGTTAAGAGAGTTTAATGGTTTAAAATACACTAATGCATGTTCTTTTCATATGAACAAAATGTTAAAATTTAGGACATCTAGAACAATTTGTAGTCATGATGTGTAAGTCAAGAATTATAATTATAATTTAAAATTCATGTTTCAAAATATAAATAATGCATTATTTAATAGAATATTAAGTCCAAAATTGTAGTTGTTGAATGAAAAAGTAAAATACAAATGCATTTGAATGTGAATCATGCATTCTTAAATAATAAAATGAACAAATGATTTTCTAGGTTTTCAAACCTTTGGTGTGATATAGAGCAAAACTAAGCTGAGAGACATGCAATTTATTGTTAACATGTAATTGATTTAACCAAATTTTTAATTATATAAAATTTGAATTAAAAGAACTAGACTTTGAACATGTTTCAACTACATAAAAAATGAGAAAACATTGTTGTGATAAACTTGTACTACTCTTAGGGTCTTGCTCATTTCAATTTGCACTAATTCATAGGG
>Ga0116229_10005988_pt1 | contig 19693 bp, 21 predicted proteins | sample S1TSphgellanicum_3_FD_87313 | JGI IMG/M metagenome (GOLD analysis project Ga0116229, IMG submission 87313) | Host-associated microbial communities from peat moss isolated from Minnesota, USA - S1T2_Fc - Sphagnum magellanicum MG | ecosystem: Host-associated > Plants > Peat moss > Unclassified... | reverse complement strand
TCAAGTTTTCACAGTTTTTGGAAAGAGGAGTGAGCATCCACAACAGGTCAATGGTTATGTTGAGAATTTTCTACAAGAAATTTACAATTTCACCCAAACCAAATTGCATAAAAGTAAGAATGGAGTTTGGAGTGCGATGGAGCTTACATGTTTTTTCTTTTGTGTAACAATAGCTTTTTGGTGAGGATTCTCATGTGTCATTTCATCAAACATTTGTGATTGTATAGGGGACAATTGTGTTTGATTGCATGGGGGACAATTGTTTTTGAGCTTGTCAATCTAGACATCTCTTCATGATGAAACTTGTGCAAGTGATAAGTTTGCATGAACAAAAACTTTCATTAAATGTTTTGCATGCCAAGAAAGAACTATTGGTGGTGATTTGGATGGGAGCCAAGGATCACCATACCAGACCTTGATCTCATTAAACAAGTTTTAACAAACAAGGATCATTTGTTTACAAAGTCTCCATTGGCGGTTAGATCTTCAAAGCCAGTTATTGGAAAGGGGTTGGTGACAACTGATGGAGAGAGGAACGGGCTTTCCATTGTCGAATTGTGAACCCTGCCTTTCATCATGAAAAGCTCAAGGTATAAATAAAAGCAACATCGCAAATGTCTTTGACAAATCTCTAAAAAGAATATTTCAAAATTATTATGAACTGAAAAATGAAAAAAAAATTAATTGTCTAGGAAAAAAAAGAGTCTAGATGGAGATATTGGTAGTAGTATAGTCCTCGTGTTTTTATGTGTTTTGAGATTGGCATGGATATTATTATTACTTGTAGGCAATGATAGTAGCAATGGAAAAGAGTGCATCATCCATGGTAGATGAATGGGAAAAAAAGGTGAAGGATAGTGGGAGCCATGCGGAGCTTGAAGTGGGTGATTACATGACACATGTGATAGCTGATATAATTGTAGTCATTGCATTTGGGAGTAACTATGGAAAAGGAAAGAAAGTGCTTCAACAACAAGTCGCACCCATCAATCTTATGGGTCAAAGAGATAAACAACGATTTAGTGCCATACCAGGATACATGTTCCTTTATTCATTCAAGTCTTATTCCTTAAATATCTTTTGTTCATAACTAATGTAATTTGGAGAGGGTTGTTGTGCCCAAATGCATCATTTTTTAGTTGATTGTATGGATTTGAATGTCTACCATTTAGTTGCATTGATATGATGATCATGTTGATGTGTTAAACACCATATGACTTTTTAAAACAAAATCTAATCTTTAGATTCAAAAAAATCCTAGCTTTCTTATGTTGTTGCATTGCTAAATTTGTTATATTGTGTGTTTGTAGTCTTCTTCCAACATTATTAAACATCAAAATAATTTTGACCCAAATTTCCATCTCAAGCTCTTTAAGGCAAATTATTCAATCACGGAAGGATATGGTGAACAACACTTCATATGGAAATGAGTTGTTGGGTCTCATGCTCAGTGCAGCAATAAAAGAAACTATTATAAGCGTGGAAAGGTCCATTTTGGCATGCAACCATTGATGGACAATTGTAAGACCTTTTTCATAGCAAGACATGAAACAACGACAACTTGTTTCACCTAGGCTATGATGGTGTTGGCATCTCACACAACTTGGCAAGAATGTGCTGGTGAAGAAGTCATAGAAGTATGTGGACACGGTGATCATCCAATTGATCCAAACATGTTTAACAAATTAAAAACAATATTTTGAATCTTCTGTCAACCCATTTGAAGTTTCTTTTTACTTCACATCATGGCACAAACTTGATTTATACAATGTCCTTGGATGTGGGTGCAGTTGACTATGATTTAGAATGACTCTTCATTTATTTTCACCAATTTTAGGTCAAAATAGAGAAGTATCAATGGACACAAAATTGGGGGACCTACACATCCAAAGGGATTGAATTTATATTTTCCTAGGCTTTCCATTCACCATGATCTTGAATTGTGGGGAATAGATGTACTTGAATTCAAGCCAGAAAGATTTGTTGATGGTATTGTTAACACAAGCAAAAACCCATTTGCTTTTATGTCTTTTTCATTTGGGCCATGATTTTGTGTGGGATAAGGATTTGCTTTGGAGGAAGCAAAATTAGTTTAGTTGTGATACTCCAATGGTTTTGCTTTCATCTTTCACCAAATTATCGTCATGCACCACATCACAAGGTGATAGTGAAATATAGAGTATTAATGATTTTGGAATGTTTATGATTATTATGATGTCAAAGAGTTTGTGGGTATTTCATGATGGGTTTAATGGCCCAAAAAAGCAAACCCTTAAGGTTTAATGATCACTTGCATGAGAAAAATCTAGAGCATTGTGATCATCTATATGTGTATGTATATCTATTGGGTCAATTTGCATAGGGTAAAACTTGAGGTTGTGGTGCTTTACTAGAATAAGACTCCATGCCAAATGGAGTTAAGTGCGAGCTTAATTCTGATAAAGCTAGTAGTTGAAGGTTTCACTAAGTGTAAAGATCTCGCTTAGATTTTATTTTTGAATACATGATACCCAACATGTATCTACTAGGTACCCACCACCTATCACAAGAAACAAAATGAAGCAAGTATTTTGAAAAATGGAATGCTTACACTTATGTGTGTTTAATTTTCCAAAACGTTCTATGGGTTTTTAAGCTTTGCAACTTGCTTTTAATTGCACTAGGAAAATCTAAGGTGGCCTTTATGAATTGGATGATATTTGATGAAATATTGCACGAACAAACAACTCCTAATTATGAACACTAAAAAATGAAGATAAAAAAACTTACAATAATTTTTAAATGTGTGGGTTGATAGAATACATCTATATATTAAAATAGGTTTGTGTTTGTTTATTTACCATGTCTGTATACAAACAAGGGTTATAATATTAATGTAAAAAATATTATATACACATACCATATACATGGTATGTGGATTACTACGCATGTGCCTAGAGGGTGAAAACAACATATATGGCCAACAAGATTGTTTTGAATTAACTTCAAAAACGTGGCACTTAAATGATGGAGTAGCTCCATAGGCTTATGCTTAGGTGGGAAAAAAAAAGTTTGTGGCCAATGACATTGCTTTAATTGGTGTCTTTGATTTTTTGTAAAAGTTGACTTTGTGAACTAGGTGGTACTTACATGTTGCATTGTAAAAGACATACATTCATGAAATTGTGAATTGCAGAAACCTCATGGGAGGATTATTTTTCAGCAACTTGATTTCATGAAATGTATGGCTGAGACATGATTAGGGGCTATATAAGATTGTTACTAGGAAGGAATTCTTTGAAATTCCTCCTTCTCATGTCTTAAGTTTTAGTGTATTTTTTGGTTTGAAATTGATTAAATTATGCATGGTCTTCAAATTTCATCAATACTTCTTTAGTGGGTGCTCTTCAACTTTCAATTGAAAAGACTACCAACAATCACAACCTCTTTGCCTCAATAAATAAATGAATTCATTCAGTGATATTTGCAAGTAAGAAGACATTTGAATTTAATTGCAATTGCAACACCATGAATCCTTTTTTCTAGATGCAAAATAGTGATGCTTCTTTGCAAAATGAGATTGAATCACATCTACCATGTGCCATTTATTCTAATTCTACAAAGTTCAGAGTCCTCAAGTTCCTATCAACACTTGAAAACATACCCAATATAATGTAAGTCATATCTATGGGATTGCAAAAGAAAATCTTTGCAAAAACACTTTAGGTAATTGTTTTCTCACTTCTTTTAATTTTTGTATTGTGATACCCAAGCATGTACCTTGAGGGTTCTTGTTAGGTATCATGGTAAAAAACATTTAAAAAGTTAAAGAATATTGAATTTTATGGTGGGTGCTAGGTTGTTAGGGAATTCTCAAAATAGTAGGCCTTTATTCTCCAACCTCAAAGGCCTATTGTTTTGGGAATGCCCTAGCTCTAGGTCGTTCTTGTGCATAAACAACACATTTTTTAAAAAACATAGTCTTTTGGTGTGGCAATTCTTAGTAGGGTTTATTGAAGGCTTTAAATTCAACAAATTTCTTTACTATCATCATCCCATTCAAGTTAAATTTAAGGCCCACTGATATTGTTGGCTACCTACTCAAATTTGATATGCACATATGGCAATTTATATTAAATGGTTTTTTTAATTTGATAGTTTAAATCTCCAATTTTTTTTTTCTTCCCCATCCCCACCTTCCCTTGTCATGATGTGAAGACCACTCCATCCAATCAATAACGTGTAATTGTCTTGGGTATTGTCATGTGTAATTGTCACTCAACACAATTGAACTAAGTTCCTTTCACATAGTTTGCAGGAGGTCATCAAAGAACATGAGAGAAAGTTTGCTTGAGATGTACTTTCATGTGGTTCAAGTCATAGACTTGCCAAGTCCACATGATGCCATTTTCATCATTATTTTATTCAAATGTAATAAGATCCATGAACCAAGGTTTGGGGTTCAAACATTGTTTTTTTTTTCAAATTCCTCAAGTAACAACCTAACTACAGATTCATCTCAAGGATGTTGCCCCATCTTTACCATGTTTTCCCCCTTCTTCAACATGGACATGAATTGCATCCATTGACATCATTGATGTTTTCCATTTGGGTTTACCTAATCCTTGTTCATACCATCATATTCCATATGTTCTTTGAGTTGATGTTTTGTGGTCTTTGCATACCCCTTTATTTTGATTAGCATCTGATCCTTTCGATATTGCAGGTTGTCATGTTTTTTGTTATTCCTTTCTTAATGTTTGTCCTTTCCTCCATAGGTGGTGAAAAAGGTCACCAAGTGACTCATGTTTGCTTGCATCAATACATGGGCAACGAGTAGGAGAATTATAAGAGGAGCACACAATTAGAACATTCGTTTCAACTTTTCATAAATGTTTCAAGTCGATTCTAGATCCTACCACACTTCCATTATCACAATTACACCACACACAACCCCTTGCTCATGTAAGGGAATACACTCAAGCAATATATTCACTAGCTTCGAGCACACCTATAGCCCCATCTAATGAAACTACAAAAAAAAATTTGTCTTTTCCATCCATTTGCTGAAGTTGATCTCCCTCCTTTCGTTGATGATTTCCATCTTAAAACGAAAGTTACTCTAAATTGGGAGGAATTTATCTTTGCATTAGCTCTTTCACCACGTCTTTTTTTTGGTGACCTTTAGGGTATGGTGTATGAACTTTTATGAGACTATTTTGTCCCAAATGATTCTACAAGTGGTTTTGACCTCTTTTCAAACTATGTGGGCACATTGCTCAAGGTCATGTTCCACCTTCAATATCACATTTACTTTTTACATCTTGATTCTTAACATTGGAAAATTAATCTAGATGCATATGTCCCATTGTAATTAGTGAAGAGCCCTATCACCTAATTGCTTGCACATTTGCTATTTAATTTAAGGATATTCTTATGAAACATTTCAATCCTCATCAATTTGTTGTAATGATTCGTGACAAATCTGAAACAATGGGTCATGGTGTTCAAATGATGTTAAATTTACACCCAAATTGGGTGGTGTTACAAGTGGATGTTCGTAACACCTTTAATTCAATATCACAATCAGCCATTTTTTAGGAGTTGAAATCTTCACATGATTCTCTAAATCAATTGCTCGACAATTCTATGCATGCCCATCCCCATTATATTTTTCTCAAGCTTCCTGACATGGAGATCTCATAGTCATTTCATTGGAATCAAGTACACGACAAGGGGACCCATTAGGTAAAATGTTTTTTACTTTGGCTCATTTTTTTGCTCTTTGTCCTACAACAACAACTCACCTTGCATGTGTTTTCCCTTTGTTGGTGGATGATACACATATAATAGGTTTTGTGTCAAATGTGGTTCTTGTTTTTTTATGATTATAATAAGAGTTTTTAGCATTAAACCTTTTAGTGTAATCAACGAAATGTGTAACTTGGTTTCCACAAAGGTTGGACCACTTTATATCACTTCCTCATGGTTTTTTTATTCCCAATTCGGGTTTTCATATTTTAAATGCATTGGTGGGATCTAGATCATTCGTTGAATGGTTCATGGATTTTGGGACAACTAATGATGACAAACCTCAAACCATGAGGATCTCGGGATCATGATTTTGTCGACTAAAGAATGATGAATGATCTTGTTGACTAGATCATGACCTAAGGATCTTGCCAAGATGATATATAGTCTCCCTATGTTTGCATATCTTTAGGTGACTTTTGTGATGCTTTCATTGTGTTATGCTTAACACCTTGGCTACTTACTTCGTATAGTGTTTCCATTTCTAGGTATTTTGCAACATTACATTGAATTCAATATTCATACCATAATTACATTAGAAAAATTACTTGGTGCAAGATCTTTTGGTGGTTTTATTGGTCACCTAGCTCATGGTTAAGCCACTCTTCTTGCATGACAAGATCACATGTATCATGCATATTTGCAAAACCCACATGAGTAACACATCTAGATCCTTGTTCAAGAATGTTGAGACTTTTGGAATTTGTGATACAATGGGTGAGAAAAGAATCCACGTGCATAAATGAGTACCATACCTTCGACTTGTGTTTGGCTTAATATATCATCATATCTTACTTGCTGCTTTGGTATTTTACAGCCAACAACAAAATCTAGTGTCATGATAATGAAAGAATGAAATATAATAGAGCTATCAACCTGCACATTTAGAATAAGAGAAAACAAATTGAATCCCAAAGGACTTTGTATTTGCATGATCAACATTCTCATTTGCATGATCAACCCAAGAGTTGTCTATATCTCGACATCTTCCCCTCTTCTCACCAGGGTTTTTTTCAAGGAATTTCTCTATGTAGCATCAATGGCAATCATCCATAAGATGTATAAAAAAATGGTGATCATTGTTAAGAAGATTTAGCCAAATCTGGCTATAAACCAGATGGTTGATTAAAGAGTTGCACTCCCCATAATCGTGTCAATGGGAATAGATCAATGGTAGTGAAGAAAAACACAAACCTACTATTGTTCATCCAATAATACGAAAAATTGGTAAATGCAGGTGGCTCCCAAATTTTTATGTTCTTTTCGGTTCCTTCTTTCTTCTTCACGATTTGGAACTTTTTCCTTTTCAATTCCTTCCTTCCTCCTAGACTGCAAGTGGTGTCATGTAAAATAAGCACACTGGTTGTCTAGGCTGCAAAAAACCTCATCTTCCTCCTAATTGGACTAGGTTCTCAGGTAGCATCATTGTCTAGCTTAATTCACATAGGGTAAACAAGGGGGCGATGAGGCAGTAGCCTGATCCAGCCCCACATTTTGAGAATCCTTTCATTCTGGTGCTTCACCTAAAGCACACAGCAAAACATTATCATGAATGTAAAAGCATTCCAAGGTTTTTTCAAAAGGTTTTTCACTTTGTATTTCAATGCACGTCTTGCATGGAAGAGTCAACTGAAGGAACCTTCCACTCTGTGTATGGTAAGTCCCAATGTTCTCAGTACTACCTTTGTAGTCGATATTATTTACAAAAAATTGCCTTTTTGATTTTAGAAAAAGTCCTCGGCTTTTTCTGCCTCATCTTTAAAACCCTAAATCCTAAACCCCAAGACCAAAAACCTCCTTCAAACCCAATGTAGTGACAGTTTTGTCACATCTGGAAAGTTGCGATGCGATGTACCAATCAATTGATGCGAAGTCCTTCTGAGTTTAGCTCTGGAAGTGAATCCCCTGTTCAGAAAGCCAAGAGAGGGCTTGGATGGCAGCAGAGTCCTTGGCTTGCTTCTTGTCTGTCATTGGATGTCCTTCAAAATCCACCTCGTACATGTCCTTTCCTGGTGCACATGTGACAGTCACTGTGGAAATGAATCTGAATTACCACAATTGTAAACCCAAGTTAATAAATTCAGTATCAAGATTCAGAGTGATTTTTTTTGGGGAGGTGAAATTTCACATCCTTGTGACAAAAAGAAAACCCCGTGTGACTCACTAATAACACAAAGGATTTTTTCAGGAAAAAATGGCTCAAAGTTGCCAGATTTTGAGGGGAAATTTTCTGAAGTCGTCACATTTAGACAATAGGTTCCAGCATGTTGACAAAATATAGCTTGATTCCTAAAAAATTTCTACTCTCCTCTCAGGGACCTGTAGCCCAATTTGGCTAAAGTCCTCTTGTGGATGATCTCCAGACCACATACCTCACAAAATTGACAAAAAAGAGAATTTAAATTAAATTTTTCTATAAAAAAAAGGCAGTGTTATAAGAGAACACTTACAACGCACTTCCGTTTTGGTCAAACTTATAGTCTGGCTCTTTCCACTTGTGTTTGACACAGAGTTCATTCAGCATGGAGCGTGCCTGGCCCTTCTCCAGAGCCTTGCTTTTGCCTCCTGCATTTGCCATTTTGTTTCATCAAAAAACAAATCCCTTTCCAACAGAATCTTCACATTTCTGCAGAAAGGAACTATTGACTTCACCTCTTGCTCACACCCATCAGATCCCTTCCAACTTTACATCCAATTCTCAGAGGTTTGGAAAGGTGGGTTGGTGGGGGCTCTGCAACAACAAGCCTCACCTATTGAGTGCCATCCAACTGCACTGTTAGTTTCTTGACCTGGATTGGGCGAAAACCAATGGAGAGAACCATCTACGCCCACATCCTGAGACTGACCACCAACGAATCCTGCATTGGGACTACTACTATTTGACGAATTTTTCAATCTCTGGCCTTCTTTGCACATCTGGGGAGGATGAAGTTGTGAGAACATCTTCGATGCCTCCTGTACATAAATCGGTGTTTGCAGACTCTTTGTGAAAGCAGATTGCATGTAGTGTTGTTGTTCACAAGAGCTGTGTCTGGTGTCCCTGCAGAATTTTCTGTCTACACCTGCACCATCGAAATGTGGAGAACCAGTGGTGGCAACATTTGAGCTTGAGTGCGAGTATGGAATCTTTGACTTCGAGTCTTGTAATAAAACTGCACAGAGCTTTCCCAACTCAGAGTTCCCAGTTAGTCCGTTGCCACATGTGGCCCCCCAGCCTCTCTGAGGAGGCTCAGGCATGTCAGATACCTCACTGATTTTTGTGCCATTTTCATCATCTTCCAGTAGTATCTCCCACTCCACTTCCTCCATCATCAGCTGCTCATGCTGAATGGTCATCTGCACAAATGATTCTGACATGTTTTCTATCTCCAGATCTTGAGCTCTTTCAGAACCAGGTACATAAATTATTTCCTTGGTTGATTCGGATAGGTTGTTGATCTCCAAATCTTGAGCTGCTTTGGACCCATGTACGCAAACTGCTTCCTCAGCTGATTCTAATATGTTGTCTATCTGTGAATCTGGAGCTGGTTCTGACAACCCATGTATGCAAACTGCTTCCTCAGTTGATTCCAATATGTTGTCTATCTCCAAATCTTGAGCTGCCTCCGAACCATGTATGCAAACTGCTTCCTCAGTAGTCTTATTGCAATCATTCAGACTTGCTCTCACAACCCTGCATTGCTCTGAACTTTGCTTTGGAACCTTTTTTATGTATGATCCAGGAGTCCTCCACCGCTTGTGCTGATATCCACAAGCCTGCAAAAGGTGTAGAAGTCAACTTTGATGTAACTGCAAAATGATCAGGCATTGTTTCAAAAATACCCAGTAGCCTACATTTCAATTGACATGCGCCACTAACTAGTGATGTATATCAGTGGAAGAAAAGAGGAGAGCTGAGACCAGACCTTGAGTGTTTTAAGAAGCTTGACACAGGCGCGCTTTTTAGCACTCGTTCCCTTAGTACCCCATGCAGTCTCTGATATTTCCTTGCCATTTACAACAACAGTAACAACTGTGAGCACATTGTTGTTATCATCCTTAATCTTGGTAGGTTTCCGGTTCTCAAATTTGTACTCATCACAAAGCTCCCGTAGCTCTCGAGAAGGTTCAATGGGTACAGTCTCTGCTGTCGCAAGAGGTGCCAATAACTTCTTGAAAACCCTCCATACAGTGTCACAGTTGAAACCAGAATCCAGTAGCACTGCCCCTGCTAGTGACTCCACTATGTCACTCAAGCTCTGTGCCCACAAAAAAAAATCACATGAGTTTCAAAATTTTGATGAGGCAGATTTCTTCCATAAGTTGGCTCTTCAAAATTGATTTGGTTCTGATTTTTGCACTCTTTCATGTGCTTTGAAGACTGCAGGGAACATTTTTGAAAAGGACCCAACTCCACCAGAAATCTATGGATTCATACATACCGCAGGATTATTGTCGCCCTCCCAGCCGTAACAGCTCTCATCATCGGTCACTGCACTCCTCAAATCCTCCACATATTTGTCTATATTTTTTTTAAGTGACAGGGAGTTGTGGAGAAGGTAGTTATAAAGCTTATGGCGCACTGCGACCTGCGCAAAGTGCTCATTGTTGACTGCTGCTGACCGCAAATCAGTGAGCTTCCCTGGGTCCCGCTTCTCCTGTGCTGAAGTCTCAAAATAATGCTTGGTGATTGAGAAGTCCAGGACCGCATCCCCAAGAAATTCCAACCTCTGCAAAAGAGAGGAAGATTCACAAAAGGATTAAACAAACAACATCAACTTCTGTCACACCCACACAATCACCTGCTTAAATCAAAGCAGCTGAGCAACTCCTCTAAACAACTTTCCAATCAGAACCACAAGCTAGTGAATCTGATGCAAAGAGTCCACTGAGTGACAAAATCGGATACAACAAATCACGAAACAGATAGTGAACAAATATTCTTGCAATGGGAACCTGATAGCATGCGCCACAGGATCGTTCACAAGAGGCATGAGTGAGCGCCTGTACTAACAAGCCTTTGTTGTTGAACCTGTAATCCAGCAACATTTCCAGTTCAATGACATCTATGCTTTCCAGAAGGGTCCGATCCCAATCTGAGCACATCCGTGCTTGCTCTCTCAAGTTCAGATTCACCCCAACTTCCAAACCAAGCCACTTCATGAAGGAAAGCGCTGCATCGACACCGCCCTCAATATAATGTGCCCCTGCCCATCATGCAAAGGTTGCAAACAAAGTAAACCCAAGTCATGGATGCTTTAAGCAAAGCACAGGTAGGGCATTAGAGCTGACATCCATAGCATGTGTCTCCTTGAAAAGAGAAATCTTTGCTGGACTGTTGGATCCACCAGACACCTTGATAGACCACAAGAATCCAAAAGAAGAGGATTTCAGACAAACACATCTTGGTTGGTTCAACTGCCCAAGATTTAGCAAGACTGTTATATAAAGTTTGCATATTTTGCATGACCAGAAGAATAGGATTTCAGAAACTGCATTTGGGTTGGTTAGACTGCCCAAGATTTACCAGAACTGTTACATAAAGTTCGCATCTTTTGTATTACCAAAAGAAGAGGATTTCAGACACCACATTCAGGTTGGTTAGACTGCCGAACATTTCACAAGACTGTTACATAAAGTTTGCATCTTGTGCATTACCTATCAATGACTCCACCACATCAGCGATCGTCTTTGGGTGCAGTAAACGGGTCTTGGTGTCTTTGGTTTTTTGCAAGTCCAATGGTCGGCCTGGTGCCAACCAATCACTAGGAGAGAATTGTGCATCCTGGATATAACCCTGCAGACCATAAATAACCCATCAGAGTGTTGCAAGCTCATTTGAGAATGCCAGATTTCAATGTAGATTCCTACAGTAGACAAAGACATCATTCATTAACTATCAATGCTTGAATCGTCCCTGCTTCAAAATTTCAAGAGAGAAGGAACTGTGAAAAGCAGGTTAACCGTGAGGCCACGTTCTGTGCCAAGCTTTTGCAACATAGGATTGCAGATAATGGCTTTACGTCGCTTAGTCAAACGACCCTCATCAATTTGGTTGTGCATGAGGAAAAGTCGTTCGCTGACTGCAAACTTGAGGAATGAATCACCCAGGTGCTCCAACCCTTCCAGACTGAAGCTCTCTTGGCAATGTGCTGTTGTGATTGCCTCCAACATCTACACATTGAATTACAGCCCCCCACCACCCTATGTTAGAGAGATATTGTGTGTTGAAATCTCAGACCCCAAACTCTAAACCTGGGTCTTGCAGAGAAGAAGACAAACGGCACAGAATTGTGACAACTATTGGGTCTAGTTGTTGAACAGCAGAGGAGCAAAACACATTGAAACCAGTGTGTGCAGGTCTTTCATTTTTGTTATAACTGCCGGTTCTGGGTATTTGCAAAAAAATCAGGATCAAAGAACCACCAGATAACATGAAAGACCCAGCAAAGACCAGGCAGTTTTCTTTGAATTTTTCAAAAGAATTGAGAACCATGATTATATATATCCAGGGCATTTGTTTTGTGATAACCTGGTTATCAACTTTCATACCCAGCAGGGGTCTGGTGCAATTTCTAATACGCGCCCCACTCTGGTTGAAACACATCAAGGCCTGAACATGGAATCAAATTGACAAGACTCTGAGCAAAACAGATCCATACTCTGTCAATTGACAATTGGCTGGCAGCAGGGTAACTTTGTGAGAGCATACAGCGGAGTTGAGCGGCAAGGAGCCGTGCTTCAAGGCGATGCATGAATGATGGTAACAAGGAGACCCCATTCACAAGCTTGCATGAGAACCCTTGCATCTTTATGTAACATAGCTCCAAAGGCAACTCAACCTCGCCCTTGTCTTTACGATCAGGAGCACCTACAAGAGCAGAAGAAGCCACTGAAAAGCATATCCTCCATGGCATTCCCCCTTGGTGGTGGAATGGAATTCAAAACTAAGGGAAAAAAACCCATACTAACTGTTCTTTCAAGGCAATCAGTAGTATCCATGCTGTCAAGAGTCCAACCTTGAGAGCCAATAGTGCGAGGTGTAAGCAGGTTCTGGACCCCGATCAAGGGTTTAGCCTTCAACAGTGGCTGGTTTTGGTGAACAAGCTGAACGGAGTGCCTGCAAAACAGCCAAAGATGCCACCCCTTTTCAGTCTGTAGAGAGACTGTACAATGGGTTCCCAAATAGATTTGAATTTGGAAGGCACAAGGCATTTTGTAACATACTTTACTGAGAAATACTGTGCATAGCAGCTGAAATCGTTCTTGATCCCTTGACTTAACATACGGCTATTGGCGTTCAAATCCCACATCAGTTCAGATCCACAGTAAAAGAGTGGACCCGATTCCCTTTTGTGTGTTGTTGCAACGACAATATCCACAATAGCTTCCACAGGAAAACGACCATTAGCTAGTTGCACTGTACAAGTATGCAGAGAAGAAGAAGACGACGACCAATCAGCTCGTAGTGAAGAAGGCTCATTGGGACAGTCCTGATCCTCTACAAACGTTGGATCAGAAATCAACTTCTTGACACACTCCCAGTCAACTGGCGGATGTGGGTTGTCATCAAGGTCATGGCTTTGAAGTGGTAACAACAGATAGAGTCGAGACGGGCTCCATTCTCCTGCTTCTCTGCTGCCAGGATTCTGGTCCAAAAGTGCACTCAAAGCACGCTCTTGGAATATTTTTGCATCCCGTATCTGCAATGCCAAAACAGTCAGCTGGTGGGCTATGCTGAAACTTGGATCATAGCATACAATTTGCAACATGTCAAAGAAATATTAGACCCCAAAGTGTGTGCATGCATAATTGCTGTGAATAGATAGATAGATAGATAGATAGATAGAAGATACCTGATCAGGTTCAAACTCAAGCTTCCCTGCAGATGAGCACTGAGCTTCCACAACTCGTTGACTCTGGAGCTCAAGTTGAAGGAGTGAATTCACTACTTCCTCTCCCAAATCAGACTCCACAAACAGTCTGAAATTGGCATAGCTTCGATCAGACGGTTTTGGAACAAACTTGATGGTGTAGCCATACAGGGTAACACGTGACGATGCCTGACTCCAACTTCCTTGAAACACATCGGGGACAAACAAGGGATGCAACTCTTGTTGTGCCTTCCCTGAAAAACACAACATGCATCACTGATCTGGAGACCGAGTGTGAACCACCCATCCATCAATGTTAATACTATCTCACACAGAGAGCCAGAAAATAGTCCACAAACCTGCAGGGGTGTCATCATCATCAGCAGCCAAAAAGCCCATGTCATCATTCTCTGGATCATCGGAATTGATCAAGAACAGATCGCTGAGTGCCCCTGCTTCATGTAGTTGCTTGCAGGCTTCAAAGCACGCAGATTGCTTAGCACCATTGCGTGTTGAACATGCCCACCCCTTAACATTCTTAATGAGTGATTCTGGGGGCAAAACAATGCTGCATCTGATGTCTCCACTGTTCTCCATGGTGTATGTGAACTTGGGGGCTGGAGTATAGAAACTGCATGAAACCCAATTGTGTTAAGCAACACTACCAGACTAAAAACACATGATCTAGCACTGCTGCATATGGAGAAACTTGGAATACCCGGGGGGGGGCGCAGTAGAATAGGTTGTGAAAAAACTGTAATACAAGTGTGTTGTATTGGGGACCCAATCATGTGAGACAAACTAGGTACCTGTCACGGGGGAGTCGACCACAGTATTGATGGAGTAATGAGATGCTGTATGGAGTGCTTATTGATGCCCCTGTAGTCTCAATCTGAAACATCTCCGGACCTTGGGTTTGTGGTGATCCAACACTTTCCATCCTCTCTATCCTGCTCAATGCTTGCTCCTTCATCAAGCTCTCCTTCCATTTGAGCAGCTGCAAACGCTCAAACTGATCATTATTCCCCCTGCAAACACCAAGAAGAATACTTCAGTCTTGCTCATCCAATCTCTTTTTTGGGTTTAGGGTTTTGGCCACCATACTGTTCACCAGTCTTGGACTGTGAAAACATTTTACCTCTCCACAAGGTAAACATAGGTGGAGCCCTTGCAGCGGGCACGGCCTCGGGACTGGATAAGACTGGATGGTGTCTTGGGCAGGTCAAATCGAATGACCAGGCAGCAGCTTTGAATGTCCAGTCCCTCTTCTGCCACATTTGTTGACACCAGAACATTCACCTATCATCCCCTCCCCGCACACATCATGTTTCCAACTCAAACATTACATTTAAGATTGGGGCCGCTATGCACAATGTTCCCTCAACTACCACCCATGAGAAAGAAAGAATGGATGCATTGATCTCGTTGTTTTTATTTTTGGAACCTTACATGGCCGGCTCGGAAGGATTGAACAGCTTCTTGCTGCAACTTTCGGGTCATGGAATCCATGCCTTCAGTTTTCCCTGCCAGCGACCGGAATTGCAAAGAGGATGCAAACATGGCAATGCTGCTCAGAAAATAAGCCAGGACTTTTGTTGCAATCTTCCTCTCCACAAACACAATGCATCTCATATCCTTCACATCCCTGCACTCATTAATTAACCCATCCGAAAAATCTATGAGCTCAATGACAGAACATAACCATTCTCTCTGCTGCCAGATGTTTGGGAGTAGGAAGGGACCCCAAAAAAAGGTTAAAAAAAGCAGGAAACACTTTGGCTGTCCTGAGGTTCCTAATACGTTGTACAGTGGTCACTTCCTTTCAGTAGATGAGTTCCACAAATGCATCTAGAATCTAGAATCTGCACTTGAAAAAGTCCACAGGTTATGAAATTTCTTAGTGGATTCTTCAATTTTACCTGTGGTCCATGAGGATATTGATTAGCGCCTGCACCTTATTGGAAGCGAGGAACAACTTTCTCTCCTCATCTATCTCTGCATAACCCCCCATGCCCCCACCATCAAAAACCAAACAGTCAACTTTAAAGCAACAGAATAACCTTGTACAACTCTACCAAAGGAATAAACAAAAGATTTTGACAGCACATACAGTCCTGCACATCTTTACTCAGCAACAAATATTGTCTGTGTTTTCACTCTTGCGGATCTTGCAGATCACAACTTGGGTCTGTGAGTACAACCGAGAACAAGAATATCAAACCTGCCAAATTTTGAGCCTTGAGGAAACCAAGCACTTCTGTTAAGAAAGCTTCTTTGTGACAGCTTGTTTCACCCATTGTTGTAGGTTCTGTTTTGGAACCAATCTTCTTCTGACAGCTACCAATCAGAATTTCTACAGCCTGCAACCATAATATGCATCTGTTACATGAAGCAATTGCACTGATTGAACTACATCTATCTCTCAAGTTTGTGATTAGAAACTTCTTTGCATTGGGGCAATTGTCCTTACCTATGGAATGTCTTTCTTTTGGTAACTAATGAATTTGGCAGAGTCTTCAGACACTCAATGGATCAGATGACAGCAACTGATCTTTGGTTGCATATGGAACAAAGAAGATGCTGGAACAACAAAAGGCAAAAGAGAGAAACTGATGGGTGGGTGGGTTTCAACAACACATTACTTTGTAGCAGCACCAAAGCCCAAGTTCATTCAGACAGTAGAGAAGTGAGCTGTGAAGCTTCTCTAAGCTCTTGAGCATCTTCCTCTCGATTTGTAGAGCTGCATCTTCAAGTTCATCTTCTCCATTTCTGGAACCGGCTTGAATCCCTCTTACACACTGTTTAACAGTTGCCCCAAAAAAATCAATGCATCAGAGCCAGATGTTCTAGATATGGTTTGGGGTTTAGGGTTTTAGGGTTTGATCTCTAGAGTGGAAGTGACTAACACAGATCTATGAAACCAATGTGCATGAGTACCAACTGCAACATGTTCATGGCCCACATGCGATTTCAAGGCATTCCACAAACAAATTCAGCATGTTTGGCAAATCCTTTACCTTCTCCATAATGGCTGCAAGTGCCAATCCAAAATGTTGAGTTTCCAGTTGATTTGGAGCAGGGGCATTATACAATTGAATTTCCTCTTGTGGACATGGCACCAACATATCCAGCTCGGATCGATCCTTCACTGTATAAACCTGTGCACTCAAGCAACTGTCAAAAAAACCATTTGTAGCTAACCATGGAAAATAATACAGTATTTGTCACATAAACAATTCTTCTCCAACATAGAGCGAATACTTTTTTTTCTTTTTTTTTTAAAAACCTCACAGACAATCTTCTTGTGGGTGACGAGGATCTATGATGTTAGTGAAAAAACCTTTGAGTGAAGCATACTCTCAAGTTCGTCAAACTCGTGTGCTATGCCCTCTCCATTTAATTCAACTTGTCCGTAGAAAACAACAAAATCCAGATCACATCAGAACTATAAGATCATACTGATCAACTTGAAAGGATCAAGCTCATCCCCGCCTACCCCGCCAACTTCTAGATCCAGAAAAACCAGAAAGATAGTCATGGAAGATGAGTCCTCAAACACAGGGTCCCGTAAGATCAAAAAACTCTTACAAAATGCATATAACTCCCAAAATGGAAACATGGTGGTAAATGATGCAAAAAAAGCTTCAAGACAATCAAACACCTACAATCTCACCTTTCCCATCAATGGGTGATGCAGTCATCCCAAGTATGCGAGGGAGCTTTGCCAATGTGTTTTGCACCCTGGTATGATAAAATTCCTGGGGGGATTAAGAAATATGGCAAAAAGATGAAAGTTAGATTGTCAAGAAATCTGTTTAACTCAATAGCTTGAACCACAAACAGCAGACATCAGGATCTGATTTCAGACATTGTTAGAAAATCTGTGGGAAAATCCCAGAACTTGAGCACAAAGTGGGTCCTTACATTGGAAGCTTATCCTGAAATCTTCAATATGCATACTCAAACAGGGTTGAAAGCTTTGGAAAACCCTTTGTTTGCTTGAAATCTACAGCATGGTGACAAAACCAGAAGGAGAAAAAGAAACCAACAACTTGACAATAACAACCTGAAACATCAATGAGTAGTACCCACAAACAGAGTGCAAAAAATAATAATACCAATTTTATTTTTTTAAACCAACCATGCATAAGAAGAAAAGACACAACACACCTGCATAATACATGCATAACGATGGTGTTTTCGAGCATGGTGGCACTCATCAAAAATAAGAAGCTCAATTGACTCCATTGTCATAAAACAATGGTGAAGATTCTGGTATAGAATTTCAGGTGTCATTACAAATACCTGCAAGAAAAAAAAGGAAGGAAGAACCCTCCTATCTCTTAAGCACCCCCCATGATTAGGTGGTTATTTTGTGAGGTCATCTCATCCTGTTCTGTGATGCACATTTTTCCTATTCCAATGACAATGGATCCCATCTCCCTCATCCTTGAGTGTTCAAATTGGTTGAATTACAATTGTAATGGCAGTTGGGAATTCTAGGGGAAAAAGAAAAAAACCCATCTTGTAGCAGACATCTATGATGTACAGCAGTGTACAATCCTGATGAACAAACCCATCTTCCAGCAGGCATCAATGATGTTACATTGGTGTATGCAATCCTGAGGTTTGCAGTCTATCAGAGATTTTTATTTTTTATTTTTTAAAACTCATGGAAGCATCATCCACTTGCATGACAGGTGCAAGGTGCAAAATTGCAATACTAAGATACATCTACACATTACTAAAGTGATCAGGCTGTAAAGAACAATCCAAACAAAGAGGAGTGTCGGGTGTGGGGAGGGGACGTGCCTCATATTTATTGAGTGCAGCTTGCCAAGTCTCACACTTCCATGTATCAACATTCATGTCACCCCAGAACATCCCCACTTTCAGATCCGTGAACTTCTTGATTTCACCTCCTTGCTACAGAAGAAAAACTCCCCAACAAAACATGAAACACAAAAGTACAAGTTTAGAATGGAACCCCCTGTAACCTGGACTCTCTCTCTCAACTCCATCCACCATTGCATGAATTGCTGTTTGAACAAGATGTTTTGCTAACAATTATGTATACAGTAGACGATGTTGCAGCATCTATGACAAGGGGAGAGCAAGAGAGACACAGAGAGAGGAATCCATCTGCCATTACATGGATTTTTTGTTTGAGCAAGATGTTTTGCTAACAATTGTGTATACAGTGGATTATGTTCCAGCATCTATAATGAGGAGAGAAAAAAAGAGAGACAGAGAGAGAGTGTGGGGGGGGATTTTGGAGGCATTATGTTACTTGTTGGATGAGGCACACAGTGGGTCCAAGGAAGACAGCAATGTTGCGGCTGGGCTTGCGAATGCGGTGTGCAATGGATTGAAGCAACATGGCGGCAATGAGCGTTTTGCCAGTTCCTGTTTCCAAGTACACAATTGTGTTCTCCTGTTTTGCCTTCTCCAGCACTTCCAGCTGATAACTACAAAAGTGCAAGCAAAAGATTGGATCTTTTCCAAAGATTGGATCTTTTTGCAATTCGCAGAAGAGAAAATGGGGTTGTGAGAATTGGCACTTGGTACCTTCGGGGAGCCAACAACCCATTCAAGGTTTCCGTCGTCTGAGGCGCCTGGACAGAATCTTGGGTCCATTTCTTCTTCTCCCCCATGACTCCTGCTGCTGCTGCTGCTGCGATCTCTTCCACCAACCTTCAGCAGCGTGCTGGATCACTAAACCCTAAAAAAGCAGACTCCCCTCTCTTGAAGGAGAGACACAAGACGTGAGCCATGAAGAAAGGAAAGCATGAAAGAAGAGTAGTTCCCTTTTCTCTCTCGCAGATTTCTCACTCCGACGACACTCCATTTCCTGCTGAGAATAGCGGCTATAGAACCACCATATTCAACAAGCTAAAGAAGAAGAAACTGTCTTCGACAAGTTTCTAGGAAGTCGACATTTCTCACGCACAGAAGTCGATGCGCGTGAGACCCATCGGTAAGAATTTGTTGCGTAAACAATTCTCCCGCCATGCGTACGTACGTACCCAAAAAAACAGGAAAAAAAGACT
>Ga0116229_10005987_pt1 | contig 19694 bp, 15 predicted proteins | sample S1TSphgellanicum_3_FD_87313 | JGI IMG/M metagenome (GOLD analysis project Ga0116229, IMG submission 87313) | Host-associated microbial communities from peat moss isolated from Minnesota, USA - S1T2_Fc - Sphagnum magellanicum MG | ecosystem: Host-associated > Plants > Peat moss > Unclassified... | reverse complement strand
ATTTTTTTTTATCAACCCCCCAAATCCCAACAAAACCCCAACATGGGCCAATGACAAAAACTTGCCCCCCCCCCCCCCACCCATAATAATGAGACAAGCACAAAAGGGTCACCCTGCAACTAGTTTTTGCAACAACCATTGATGGATGATCTCAAGGATGGGAAATCAATTTTTTCAGTTGTTGAACATCCCTTGTAAGTAGTACCTACTTACTTACTTACCTACCTACCCACTTTCGTATAGACAAGATTGGAAGTAGGGTAGGTGAAAGTATCCAAAACTGGGACAGAATGAATCAGCTGCCACCCACCAGCAAACCATGCAATATGAATGGATGAATGGATGGATGATGTGTGAATAGAAAACACTTTTTCATTTGTAGTCTTGTCTCATAGCTAACCATAGTGGTTAGTTATGTACCAATCATTCACCCTAAACCTACCAAGTAGGGAGCAAGTGCATTATCTACTTACTACCCTATGGAACAAACACTTACATTGTGTACCTACTTATATTTTATATACCATATTTATCCATTTACATAGGTAGTTAGTTAACTAGGTAATGTGATGGAAATATAGGAGTGTTAAGGGGGTAAGTTACCGAAGTGGATCCTTGGTAACTCGATCATGGTTCATCCACAACCAATTCATAATGGGTTGCCATTGGATGGTGAACTGGTGACCAGGGCTGGGTGACATAAATCCTCAAAACTGCAACTGTGAGAATGCAGCTTTCGAAAGTGTAGAAACCCTTTTTTTCTTTTGTCTTTTTTTACCATTCATCAAACTTCATAACAGAATAAGTAAGCCTTTTGATCCTCCTGCACCAGAAAACACTCTTCATCCTGCATCAACTAAACTATAAACAAGGTACAGATTATGTAAAGACCTAGGTACAGGCAATCATGCCCAGTGGTGTGCCTTTCGTGCTGCCCAAATTTCAAATTTCAGAACAGCAGCCAAACAAGCACAATATGAAGCTCAGGAGCTCCAAGAGAGGCTGAGCTATATGAGCACACTCCATTTACAATGGTCACAAAATGGTCATGTAAATAGTATGTGGAATCCAATGAATAGTCACGTGCATTCCACATAAATCCATTGACGTAAATTGGGTTATATGACTATTATGTAAATCCACGGTGACCAAATTACATGATAGTCATGTGGATTTACACAAGAGACCCACTCCAAATTTATTTTGCGTAGTTAGAGAGCCAGCTTATTTAGCACAACTTCTCATCCGTCAAGGGCAAGCATTTCAAAAAATTATTTTCATTTTTCAAAATGCCCACCCTTGTTTTTCCCTTGTGTAGTTAGAGAACCAGCTTATTTAGCATAACTTCTCATCCGTGAAGGGCAAGCATTTCAAAAATTATTTTCATTTTTCAAAATGCCCACCCTTGTTTTTCCCATGATACCAATCAACAAAAAATTGAAACAGGTCTTGACACTGGGTCAAGTCCTCAGCAGTGGGCTTTACTGTATTGGTGCCTGAGCTTTGCCTTGCCTTATGCCAGGGGCCTTTCTTCCAGTAAGGCCCATTGCCAAGGGCTTTTTACCCTACACATAATGGTCATGTGGTCCAAGTTAGGGCACATATGTACTTTACACCCATGAAGGTCTAACATCTAAGAGCCAATTTAGATGAGGATCCAAGCTCTAGAGTCCAATGAAATAGAGCAATCCTATTGGATGGGTTCCATAAATTGGACTCATGGCCTTTAGATGGACTCATGGTCCAAGACCAAAAAGTGGCAAATTGAGGCTAAATCTACATGGCACCAAAATTTTGGTGGGGAAATCAATTGGTTGAAACCCAAGAGAAAGAGATAAAAAGGAGAGCTCATGAATTTGAAGATCCAAGATGCAAGCTGGGGTCCAAGGAAGGGGTCCAACTCAAGGATTCAATTTGCTTCAAATGAGTTCAAATTGGTTCCTACAAATTTGGACTCTGGGACCCCCCTTATCTAAAGTGGGCCTAAAGTGTATACTGCCTTGTACAAAGGGCGGTGGGGGACTCCATCCCTAAAAAGAGGGCAGAAAAAGGGCCACATGAAAAAACCATTTAGTAAGCTACTTGTCTCACTGGCAAGCAAAAGTTGGTAGCCATGGCGCTTACTGCAGCCAGCAGCAGCAGCTACCACCACCACCACCTTCCTCATACAATGCCCGGAAGAATGATCAGATCATTGGCGGAATATGTGAAGATTAAAAAGATGATTGCCAACTGATCAGATTTTGCATTGTTTGCATCCATGATGATGATGATGATGATGATGACGATGAAGAATAAGAAAGATCGTTGCAGTTGTTGGTGGAAGTTTCCCAACCTGCTGGTTTCCCAAGTTTCACAGCTGGTGATGCTTGCTGAACGAAAAAAGCTCAGTAGGCAAAACAGACATTCATACATAGATCGATCGATCGATAGATAGATAGATAGATAAGCTAGTCTGATGATCATGTATTACCACAACCCAGCTGATCCATAGCTCATCTACTTCTACATCATAGCTCAAGAACTAGAGGAGTAGCAGCAGCTAGCGCCTTGATCTTCAGTCACACTATGATCATTATAAGATCAATTGTAATCAAGCTGTCTTCTCTGTTTGTTTTATTCTCTTTTGGGGTATTCCAGGAATCGAGTACTTGTATCATCATTCACAAAATCTGAGATGGCAGTCCTGTCTGTCTCTGTATGATTGTGCGTGTGATTGTGTGTGTAAGACTGGGTTTGTTTGTTTTTGTTTTTTTTCAGTTTTTACAGCAAAATCTTGCATCCTATTTATACATGCTTCGAAAATCTTGTATCCTATTTATATGTGCTTCATAAATCTTATATCCTATTCATAAGTGTTTCATATGTGTTGTGTTGTTTTCTGGTAGCTCCCAAGTTGGTTCCAGAGTTCCGTCGTATTGTGCTGAAACTTTTGGAAAGAGCGTGAGTAGGAATAGCAAAGCGGGTACTTGATCTCGCAAGCTTGTGAGATGATGATGTTGCAATCTGGATTGTAGAAGAGAATCTTTTGTGATCAACAGAAGCTAGTGTACTCCTGCACAACAATAGTTGTGTGAACAAGTTAAAAGGAGGAGTCCGAGGAGAGCTTGATCTACAAGAGAAGAGCAGCTGCTTCTGTCTGTGTGTGTATGTATGGGTTGAGGAGATCATCATCTAAATGTGAGTTTGAGGAATGTTGATGGGAGCTGGGAGCTGCTGCAGTATGATCATCAGGATGTGGCGTTGTTGTGGTTACCAGCAGCTGCTGCTGCAAGGGCTGTGGGTCCTGGTGGTGGTTGCAGGGATGTTGTTAGGAGGGGCGGAGTGCAAGTCCAAGAACCACTATGGAGTGCCCCTTACTTCTGTGCTAGTGGAGGTGGATGCTTCAGCTCCCATTGCAACCACGGACCAAGTCTTTCTGTGTGCAACATTGGACTGGTGGCCTCCCGACAAGTGCGACTATGGCGCTTGCAGCTGGGGAACTGATTCCATACTCAACATTGTAAGCCAGAGCTCTCCCAAATCCCTTCTCTCTGTATCTTCTTCTTCTTCCGGATCACTCAAAATCTTTTCATGAGCTGTAATTTGTGCCGATCATTGCAAAAATGTTTGCAAAAGCTGGAGGGGTCCCCTCGTACCACCAGGTTTGAATCACCCATTTTCAATCAAAGCTTTTGCTAGCACCTGCAAGTCTTTTCTTGCTTTGCTTGCAGAAACAATCGGAGCAAGCTTGTCTAATGTGTGAGATCATGTGCTGCAATTTCGTCTGTTTTGCAGGACCTTACAAACCCACTCTTGGAGACAACTCTCACAGGTACCTCCTCCTTCTTCTTCTTCTTCTTCTTCTTTCCCTACTTGTCCACTGATAATGTATTCTCTCAGCTTCTTTTCCTCACTTGGGTGCTTAGCCCTCCAGCTACTATGTCTTTCTGAATCCTTCTGTGCTCAGGCGGTGAATGTTTCCACATTCACCAAATCTATTGCAACAGGAGAAAAGCTATATATCTCAGAGGATAGTCAATGATGATGATGCATCAAAGCATGGAACATTGCAGAATCCAGAGTTTACCAACTGCAGCAAATTAGACAGTCTATGATCTTTGCAAGAAGTTCCTGACTCAGGAATCTGGGCAGGAGTTGCAACTAGTACAATTCCTCTATAATACAATTCTCATCAGGTTGCCAGCATGATATGCAAAAGAGAAAATAGCCTTATAAGAGAAATTGCAATGATGGGTTATTGTTAAGCTGCTCCTGCTGACATGATACCCTTTTTTCTTTGACAGAACTGGCACCATTGCGAATACGATTGGGAGGTACACTACAGGACAATGTGGTGTACGATGTTGGGAATCCTGTCCAACCATGTCTACCGATTGTGCTCAATTCTGCTGCCATGTTGGGATTCCAAGGTGGGTGTCTGACCATGGAGCGCTGGACTGAGCTCAACAATCTCTTCAGCCGGACAGGGTATGTTTGAATCAAAATCCATGTGTCACCACCATGTGCAATGCATAAATTCCATCATCACCTGGCAAGAGCATGTTAATCATGAGACTTGACAGTATATCCTATGCAAGGAAATGTTGCAAGAATAAATAGACCTAAATCAATGGATCAGTCATGTTTTCCTTCACATTTTTGAGCTTTGAAATTTTTCTGGAAAGTTGTGATAGATTGCGAAGAATAGGATTTTGATATTTGCAAAAGATGGAAAGAGCATTACAGACAGCAGCAGGATAGAATTGGGGTTTTGCTGATATTAGTGTGAACAGAAGGACCCAGGAAACCTAACCTTGTGAAGCACAAAGGAACCCTGCAGAACTATCGTAGCATTTGGGCTGAATGCAATGTATAATCGGCAGCAAGTGGCACCAGGGGTGTGGGGACCTTGGGATTCATCAAATGCACTTGCCTTCATCCAATATACTGTTGCCCAAGGCTTTCAACAGGTGCAAGCCTGGGAATTTGGTGAGGAAACAAAACCCTTACCATGATGTTCTGTAAGACCTACAAATTCTTGAGAAGCCCAGCACAGGTCCTGTATTTGTCAATCAATGACCATGCCAAATTTCATCACAGGACAACCCTACAGTGACTTGAGAAATGCAACTGAGAACTGGTCTTTCTCTGGCTCTTTTTTTTCTTTTGGGTAGCAATTGTATTCTGAGCACACCATATATACAAGAAGGATTATGTGAATTCATGGTCTAACATGCTGTGATGATGGTATGTGAAAAAAAATTCTGCAGGAAACGAGCTGACTTCATATGGAGTGGGGACAAGCATTTCAGCGCAGCAATATGCAGAAGATGCAATTGAGCTCCGTAGAGTGATAAATAGCGTTTACCCAGCAGATGTCCCACGCCCTCTGCTTGTTGCTCCTGATGGGTTTTTCGAACCTGTTTGGTTCAGTGCATTTCTCAATGCCTCTGGCCCTGGAGTTGTTGATGCTGTCACCCGACACATCTATAATCTTGGAGCAGGTGCACCTTGAATCTGCTCTTCCTATTTTGGTAAATAACAGAATTTAGAAAAGCGCCTAAATTTTCTACTAAAAGTTATGCAAGATCAATTCTGGAGTTGCAAGAGCTTCTGTGATCAACCATGCATGGGAAGAAGAAGAAGAAAAAAAGTAGTTGAAATCTTTCTATTCCTTTTGTGAGCAAGTTTTGTGACACATTGTAACTTGTGTAGGAGTTAGTAATGATTTGGTTTCTGAGATACTCAATCCAAACATCCTGGACAACGAACTGTGGAACTTTCAATCGGTGAAGAACATACTGCAGACAGTAGCACCATGGGCAGCAGCATGGGTGGGTGAGGCTGGTGGAGCTTTCAACAGTGGACATGCCTTGGTCACTGATGCCTTTGTCTTCAGTTTCTGGTATCTTAGATCTGCCTGACTCTCTGCCATTATCTTTTTGCACCAGAAGTGAAATATTTAAGGTGTGGTTCAGCTTTGCTCCAGCTTTTTGCTTTCTTTAAAATTGGTGTGTGTAGTGTATATATATAGACCTGAAACTTGTGCCCTGATTCTGAAATTCTCTTCTGAAAACAGGTATCTAGATGAGCTTGGGATGGCTGCATCCTTTGATACAAAAGTATATTGCCGTCAAACTTTTATTGGGGGCAACTATGGCCTTTTGAACACGACCACTTTTGAACCAAACCCAGATTATTACAGGTGAATTTTCTTTGAGCTCATGGTGTCAGTCAAAGTGGTTGAAGCATTTGGATCATGATCTGCTCGTATTTGATAAAAAAAGAAGAGAATAATGACATGAATTTTGTAAGCATCATGACACCAGTTTTATACTTGAGATCCTGAAATGTTGAAATGGGTTGCAGCGCATTATTGTGGAACCGATTAATGGGTAGCACAGTATTGGCCACGAAAGTTGCAGGTGCTCCCTATTTGCGAGCATACACACATTGCCAAAAAGACACCACAACAGTAAGTGTACAACACAAACTAACTGTCAGGTGCACAAGGGATTTTAAGACATTCATGTCTTAAAATTTCAGTATTATTATTATTATTATGATTATTTCTCATTGTGTTTTCTTCATCTGGGATGAAACAAGTTACTACAACATGGGTATCTTGTATTATTTCAGAGTGTATATTCCAGACTCAGAAACTAGAGAGATTCCAGTTGTAGAGAGAAATTCCCTAGAATTATCTGCAGATTCCAATAAACCCTAAATCCTTCATCTTTGTTGACACAAGTGATTTAGTTCTGAGCTAAAGTCCGAGTCAATTTTATTTTTTTAACATTGTGGTGTGGTGCAGGGTGGTGTGACAGTGCTACTTATCAATCTTTCCAATGCCACTGTAAATGTGAATGTGGGCATAACAGCGGGTACTTTGACAAGCAACAATGAGCAAGATGTTGGTGCTAGCAGAGAGGGAATTTTCTTTTCAATGGCAAGAGTACATACACCATCAACTCCAACCCGACTGGAGTACCACATGACAGCCCCAGCACAGAATTTGCAGAGCCAGACAGTGTTACTGAATGGAGTGGAACTGGGTTTAACACCCTTAGGTGAACTGCCTACCCTTTCTCCTCTTGCCACCGATAACTCTACACCTATTTCGGTGGCACCTTTCTCCATTGCATTTGCAGTCCTACCTGATGCAGGTGTGTTAGCCTGTGGAACAGCACCTTAGGTTTTTTAGTGTCTCTAGAGTGTCACCCATCCAGGATATAATATTTTACCCTATCAGACCCCATAATAAGCTCAAGGCTGGTTTTAGGTTTGGGGTTTAGGGTAAACCCTAAACCCAACCCTAAAGTGTTGCAACCTTGATATTTGCTGTCTAGCCTACCACCGGGGAAATGTAATGCAGCAGCCAGTGCCCAGGGGTTCACAACTTTGAAGTTTTACAAATTTAGGGCTCACTTTCCTTTACACACACAACAAGCATACTTTTGATCTCAAGGTCAAAATGTGAATTACCATTCATTGTGGCCATGTACCCTAGGTACCATACTGGGATTCACTCCTTAGAACCTATTCTTTTTTTACTAAACTTGATTTTTCATGGTCCACTTATACATAAAATATGACCCCCCGCAGCAATTAAATGTATACCGGCATTATTGGCTGTGACTAGAAGCTCAATTAACCTCAGTTCAAGGCTCATTAGTTTATGTGCTAGCATGGAGTGCAAGTGATGGACAATGGTGTGTTTTTTGCAAATGCTGTTGAGCCTTAAGTTGTTCAGAAATAAGTTTTCTTGGTTGCATTCAGAGATTTCGTAAGACTGGGACTCTGCTCAGTTGCATGCAAATGTGGTTAATATAAAGCTTGGGTTATGTTGTACTTCCACACATTTTGGGTGATTGACAATTAGAAATTATTGTAGATGATGTTTGCTTGCACCTCTATGTCCACCAACTTCACCACCATCAGACTAAAGGTTTTCAATCAAAATGGGAAGTTGATCCCCATTCTGTCATTGCTCCTCCTCCTGGTCACATGAGATGCTGATAATAACATATAATTATATATAGGGCAGCCCCTTCATCCCCCACTCCCATCCAGCCCTCTTGCCCTAGTCTATCAACAGTAAAGCAAAGCATGTGTTCATGTCCAATCTACAACTTCAAAGCCCTATTCTACCATACATGCTGGATCTATTTTGAGGTACAATGATTTTAGACTTTGACAATTGCAGTGATCATCAACCAGATGATGAAGTTAAGCATCTCACTCATTCAATAGGTATGCTTGTGTTCTCAATCTATATATGTTCTTGAAATTCCATGTGTGGGAATCCCTTATGGGTTTGACTAGTTATGGGGTGTTAGACATTTCAAATGTTGTAAGGAAAATAGGAAAATCTTTTGGTGCTACTAGACACCCCCAAAGGGATTTGCTATGTAATTCTATGCCTTTTGTCATGCTCTAGTGGTGAGCTTGGCTCCATTGTGTGGGTGTGTGGCTTTCTTTATTTTACAATGAATTTCCATTTTTTTTTAAAAGTTGAGTGGGGGGGTTGTTTATAATCTATAGCAAGCATGCAATATAATTTTCTACCCGAGCTAGGATTTACAACATCATATATATTTTATAGTAAATTAAGAGTTTTATTATTTGTGAATTAAACATTAACAAATAGCTTTTGCAATTGGGAATGAAGGAAAAATTGAAGGAGCAATGGTGTTTAAAAGGTGTGAGTAGCAAGTGTTGTGGCAAGAATGCAATGTTTTTGAAGCATGGCAATAGTGTTAACCTTCATTTTTAGGTTTTGAAGATGCAAATTTTCCTTGTAGACTCTTTTTAGGGTCTTTTCTTCTCTATGCAAAGTTGCATCTCTTGTAAATGTTGTTCAAAGGTAATATTGGGTGGGTTGTTAGGGTTTAGTGGTAGTGTCAATGTTTGTCATGTTAACAACTTTTGTTGTTAAAGATGAGTGGCGAACTTGTGCTAAGATTAACAAGGTGTTAATGGGGTCATGGGATTGCATATGGCTTGTCCATCTTTTGAAGGGAGGACCTTTGCTGACTACATATGTTTCAACAAAGACAAGAACATAGTCAATCCTATGTTAGCAAAAGTGGAAGTTCCAATTGAAAAGGGCATGAAAAAAATCCTCAATTACTAAATGGGAAAGTGACCATTTAACATCACCAAAGCAATGCTTAAGGAAGTGTTGCCACCATGTTTTTCATGTAGTTATGTGGGATTTGTTTTGAAAGAAAATAAATGGACTATTTAAGTTAAACAAGATGTAGTCAAAGTAGAAATGGACTATTTGCAGGATCATACAGTCATCACATGCTTTGTTGAGGATAAACCTGCTTACCTTGTTTTCAATACATGGATCATGTATCTAAACCAAAGAGTGGGGGGAGGTAAAATGGTGTTTGATTAATTGTTTATTTGGGAGGGGTGTTTTCATGTTCAAAATATTGGGACCAACTACAATTAAAAAGGTTTATGTAAAATTGGGGCATGTGTATTTTCCAAAGTTGGATTCTAGGTTTCGATCCGAATAGCCCAAAGGGAATGGAGATCCCAACATGGGTTATTTTGTGCAATTTCTTAATAAAATTTTGTGATGTGGGTTAGGATATTGCCTTTGGGCTAGGTACCATGCTAGGCTTTGATAAGGAATCCATTCATGCAATTGAACAATGCTATTGTGTTGCGCTAAAAACTAATGAAGGATGGAAGAGTTGAGACATTCAAATATGTTCACAATTGGGGCACCATTTTTTGACCACATGATTCAAGGACTTTGTATTTGCTATCTTCCAAATATAAAATCTAAATGGAATAAATTTAAATGAGAGATATTGGATAATTTAAATTATGATAATTTTCATGGTGGTGGTGATTTTTCACATGCGTATGCAATTATGCATAAATATTTTGTTAAAAGACCATAAATGTAGAAAATGAATATATAAGCTTTTATATACAACTTAACATGTTTTCTTGCATGAAAATTTCTTGCCCATTTAGCCAACACTTAGGGCCACAAATTCTAAGCCTAGTGAATACAAAAAATCAACCAAATGGGAAAAAAAAATCATTAAATTCCTTGTTGTCCTTTCAAAGTGGATTATGTAGCTTTTTAAATTCATATGTCGTATATTATTTAATCAAATGCATTATATGAACATTGACAAACATAGATGTATGCATTATTTATCCATGAAAAAAAATTGAAATCAATTGCATTTTTTTAATACATTCCTTTTTATTCCTTTACGATGAAAATTATGATTAAAACAAGGACTAAAATTATTTAAAAGGACTCAAAAGGACATTTATATTATATCCAATTTATTATTATTATTATAATATAGATTAACATGACATCATTATAGTTATAGTCATATATTGATCCCCTAAAATCATGAAATAATAAATGTAATAAAAATCCAAAATAATCATTTGTAGTCTTTTTCTCATTAGACTGTCCTGTAAGGTACCTTGATTATGAATATGCCCATTAATGGTTGTGATGAATGAAATAACATGTGCGTATGCTGTCATTCTAGTGGATTACGTTTTTTTTTAGTCCATTGTAGGTTTTTCTCTAACTCAATTCATCACATCATTAGATTGTTTGTTTTTTACGAAAGTTAAAAGGAAGTTAATGAAAAAGGGAGGGACATAGACATTAATGATAATCAATTCATATGGGGGAGATGGAATGTCGATTGTGCGTAAAAGTCATGGTGACAATGGAAAAGGTCAAATCCGAATTTCTAAAGGTTCAAAATTCTAGTAGGCATCCCATAAGTGATCATCAACTAGAAGACGTAGAAATATCAAGATAATTTCTTTCATTGAAAATGTAATTACAAATAATGATGCATAATGTCCATGGGTTGAATGACCTGATAACAATATTGAAACCTTTGGTTTTATTACAAATACCAATTCCCTAATCTTGATATTTTGCTATTTCAAAAGCATAAATTCTAAAGGGGAAAAACCAAAAGTTTAAGTGCCCAATTGTGAGAGGGTGCACATGATTAGTATGTAAAAGCATATTTCAGCTATACTAAAACAAATTCCAGAATTGGCAAAGGTGGGGTTTACACATTAATCGTCAAAAGACTTGTTGGAACTATAGCAAAAAAAGGGAGGTTGATGAACAACAAAGTGAAATGGATAAAATGGAAGGGATTGCTACAAGGAGACCTTAGTGTAGTGAATGTTCACATGCTTAATAATTCAAAGGAACACAATTTTTTGTGGGTTGAATTGATCCAAAAATTCCCCCAAGATTGTAGATGGATTTTGTAGGAGATTGGAACATGGTTGAATCAAGGAATGACAAATCTTAGTGTGTGGTTGAATAATTTTTAAATATGAAAAGCTAGCTTGGGAATAGTTAAAAACTCATTTTGCTATTCAAGATTACTTTGATTTTAGTGGAAAATTTATATTTACTTGGAATAACTTAAGGAAAGATGGTATTAAAGTGTTGGCAAGTTTAAATCGAGTTTACACCCTTAAAATGGAAGGTAATCAACAAAATAGTCCCCTCCTTTAGTATTGTAGCATGTTGACCACTGTCTAATCATTTTTTGTTACAATTTACTTGTGAAGATCCTTTAAGTCGCATGGAGGTGCTTTTTGTATAAACACAAGTTACTTAAATGATCCAAAAGCCATCTCTACCATGACCAAGTTGTGGAAGGAAACAAAGACATCTACCCTTTTTTTTCCAAATTGTGTAAGATAGCCAAGTTTTATAAACTCTTATGTATTTGAAAAGCCAAGGAGTATAGGTGTGCAAAAAAGAAAGCTAGAAAATGTTAGGAGGTTGCACAATTTTAATCTACAGCTTGATCTAGGAAATGAAGTAACTAAAGAGGCAATGGGTGTGGCCCTTGATGACCTGAAAGTGTTTGAAGAAAAAAAATATAAGAGTGGAGGTTGAAAAACAAATGAAGTGGCTTGAGAAAGGTCATGTTGCTGCTTGGAAGTTCTTCATTGCTATCGGAGAGTAACCACCATGACCATTAATCACAATACTAGAGAATGGGGAGGTAATATCCTTTCAAGGAGATTTGGTAAATTGTTGTAGGGATGTTCAATTATATGCTAAAGAAGAGAGAGGACAATACTTAGTAGAGGTTAGGAACTTATTATTGGATAATTTGCAAGACAAAATATTGGAGTAGATGAAAATGATGTTAACTTGGCCCATCGCAGTGGTGGAACTTTTTTTACACACTAGAAGCATCGATAAAAGGTAAAGCCCTTGGACCAGACAAGGTTATAACTAAATTCTTTGTATGAATGTGGTGAGTCATTGGGGAGCAGTATGTAACAATGGTACAATTGTCCATCCAAAAGGGGAAATTCTTTGTTGGAGTCACCTAACTTGGCTAATCACCTTACTATTCAAAGGGGGGGGGGAATCTTTATCAAATTGGCAACTCATCACTTTGTTAAATTTTGTACAAAATTTACACAAAAACATTACAGATGAAGCTCCAAGTGGTGCTAATGGAGGTGATTAGTCATGATCAATCAACATTCCTCCCTTTTTGTTTCATCTCGAAAAACATTTTTCTCACCCACAAAACAATTATGTGGGCAAAAAAATTTAAACAACCATTGATTTATGTAAAATTGAATTTCTCTAAGGTATATGATAGGGTTGATTGGAACTTTTTGGTTAGTTGCATGAACAAATTGGGCATCCTAATGGAGTTTGTCAATATGACCAAAATGTTTTTGACAAATGTTATAGCTAGAATCAAGGACAAGGTTTCCAAGGATTTCACCATTAAGAGGGGGGACTAGCAAGGGCACCCACTGGCCCTTTATTTATTTCTTGTTGTAGCGTAGGCATTAAATGTCGCAACCCCACTTTGGGCAAAGTGGGAGAATGCAACTCCCACTCCCAAAAGTGGAGACTTGGAGTCCTCCGGGACTCCCGAAAATTCAGAAGACAATTTGAGGGGTCAAATCTCCTCGCTTGGGCGCATTTTTTATATCAATGGAAAGCTCTTGAAGCTTAGATGTCCAAAATGGCCTCACATTGCCCATTTGGACATCTACAGCCCAAGTTATGGGCAAAAGAAGGGCCAGGAGTCAAACTGCCAGTTTGACTCCCGACCACTAAAAGTCGGGAATCGACCTCTTCCCGACGTCGCCTCGAGGAGTGCAACATTGCGTTGGAAAGCTCTCGACGAGAGCTACAACTTTGGTTCAGGACTTGTCCCGATCCGAGTTTGGGGCGAAGAGATATGGCCGTCCAAAGTCCTGGGACTCCAACCCGGGACAGTTTCGGGACTCCAACTTGGGAGTCTTGGAAAAAAAGGCCATTTGGATGTAGCCTCGGCGGAGAGCTGCAAAGAATACTATATGGGGGAAGGTGGTGGCTTCCCCCGAATCCGGGCCGTGGTGAGTCAAGTAGTCCAAGTTGCCCGTGGCTTGTCCCAACACCCAAGGGTGTTCCCGAATGTGAACTAACCCTTTTTGTGGTTGGTTTTGGATGTAAATTCGTGCTTGATCTTCTAATCCATCTTCCTAGTCTAATCCCGGGACTTCTAGGCACCCCTCTACCCCTCTTTAGTGTTGGAAGTCGGGAGTGCCCCTCAAGTCCCACTTTTCCGCAACTACAGATAGTTGGACCCTCAAGTGGGTTCAACCCGAGACTTGGGAGTGCGTCATTAAATGCAACTATCAAGCATGAATAGAGTGTAAGGATAGTTCAAAGTATTCATTTACTTAACTTAGATAAATAATAATTAATTGCCAAACATATAGATAAAATCAACTTCACTTTGAGGGCTATTCATGCATGTACTGATTGGCTTGCATGGATACTTGATCAATTTTGTCAAACATTAAGGTCAAAGAATAATGATACCATGTCTATGCTTTCTAGAACGGGGGAAAAAAACAACTATACTTGAATGGAAATGGTCATTTAAGTATACATGGGCTCCATTAAAAGACATCCACAAACTTTTTTAAACCCTTTTGGGTTTTCCTTGACATTCGCAAATGCATACAACTTTTTTGTTGGAAAGGATTGAAAAAAACTCAAATATTGGTCTTCAACCAAGTTTTTTCTAGTCGGGAGATAGGTAGTGGTGTGGTCTTCTTATTTACTTTATGGTTATTTGTTATTGTATGGGTAGGGACTAAAAAATGATCCACAAAATTACTCAAATGTTGATGAAATTTTTATGGGCTAGATTGACCCATAATTGTCATTGCCAAGTGGCCCGAGATTAATGCTACAAAAATAATAGATCATGAAGGTTGGGATTAGTTGACCATGTGGAAGCCACATATGTTTTATTTACAAAATGGTGTTGCATGCTTTCAAACTAGGAGCTTCCAATTTGCAATGTCTACTTAGGCATCATTTAAAAAATTATGTGGCACAAGCACTACAAATGGCCCCCACCCTTGTATGGTGCTTATAGAAGGATCACAAGAGAACCTTTGGCTCCTTTATTTGGAACATGGTAGGGAGAGCTTGGACTATGATGGTGAAAGGAGTCCAAGTATGTAATCTAAGAATCGTGGAATAAATATTGGCATCAAGCTTTTGGTGGAACATTGTGGTCCATCCATGTGAAAAAGGTTTTCGCAAAAAACAAAAAGCTAAAATTTGTATGCAAGGGTGGGATTCAATTGCTGCCATTTGGTTCAAGGATGAAAGTAGGTTTTTATCTCCATGAAAGATTAAGGAAAAGTTCAACCTTCCACTGGAAAAGTGGCATATGCACAAGTTGTCATCAAATTTGAGGGATTATGGGGGGGTGTTAATAACACATAATAAATGTTGTTAGGAGGGAGATTGGATTGGGTTATTTGGGGATAATAGCTTGTTCCCCATGGTAATATTCCAAGCTTCCACATTATTTGCACCTAGTACAATGAGGAGTAGTAGGAAATAACCATTCTCATAGGCATGAAGGTGTTTTTAATGGGTCCTCAAACAAGATTTTGTCACCATTGGTTGTTACATATTAAGGAGGTTGGGGGGTGTCATTAGATGTCTCACATCAAAAGTGGTGCCAATTAGAGTAATAAATGTGGTTAAAAGTTTTAATAAATAATAATTTTAACTATATTGTGGGTAAATAAACAAGTTGGAGTTCAACCCTGACTTATATTGAAGGGAAGGAGGTGAGGTTTTGCTTTCTTATACTTTAGCATTCTAAGAAAGAGGATGTTAAAAGATGTTAAGTCCAAAGGATGGCTTGTGCATGAGCGTAAAGCTTGAGCTTAGAACTTTGAGCTTGCAACTTTTTGTAGCTTAATATGATTATAATCCACATGCATGGATGAATCTATCCATAGATGAATGATTTCACATGGATGAATTTTATTGATGAGTTGAATTAAATAAATAAATCATTGAATGAAATTCATCCATGATTGGAAGATAAATAAATACAAACCCATTGTCATTAGTGACAATAGGTAGTTTAAAGATATTTAAAGCATTCAAAATCCATCATTATTAACAACACCAGTTAGATTTGATGAAAGTTGTATGCCACTTTTGAAAAAAATGGAAAAAATTTGACCTTGATTATTGTTCATGGTGCTTACAAATAAGTTTGAGGGAAGTTGTGGCACCTATGGAGAAGAAAGAAAAACCCATTGTCGTCAACGACACTGGGTCAATTTGCTCGGAAAATTAAAAAAATTAAAACAATGACCACGAGGTGGATATTAACATGATAATAGTAATATTGTTAAGACATGTTGAAAATAATGGCATTTAAAACCATAGCCATCAAATACATTTATATTGGATTTTACATTATACGATTCAACAAATGTTATATCATATAGAACTAAATTGTGTTTCATGAAGCCCTATTTAATTAAGACTAGGAGGGAAAAAAATTCATTGATAAGAATTTAACAATAAATTAAAACATTCATCCATAATTTTGATGGAAGTTTTATATATTAAAAAATGTAAATTCAAAAAATTTATCATCCATACATAAGATGAATGAAAAAAATCATTCATCCATAATGAGGATGAATGCTTACATTCATCCCCGTGTTGTTTCTAGGTTTACCTATATAACATTCATTTTGTGTTAAAAATTTTGAGTTTTATTTGCATGTGTATAAGGGAAAAGACATTTTACCATCCCAAATTCCAACTTTAGGCTTTAGGCTTAGGTTTTAAACTCATGCAACAACTTGCCTCGTTAAGCCCAAGGTGAACATTATTATCAAGAGGACTCCAATCGAATTTCAATCTAAAATGGGTTAATACATGGAGTAAATAATACTATAAAAAAAAGTTGGGTTTATCTATTCAATTTGGAACAAAGTGGTGGTAGTGAATGGGTGGAGAGCTCTAATGGATAGTGGAATTGCTTGTGCATGCCCTTTGTGCAACAACCTAGAAGAGTCCATCTTACACAAATTTTGGGATTGCGAACAAGCATAGTAGGCATCAAACTACACTCACGGAATTTTGAATTGCCTTTTTTATGGTTCAAGCTTTATGCAACAAGCTATGCCAATGCAATCAAGGCATAATATCTTTGTAGCCAAGGCACCTTTGCAATGTAATTAACCTTTGGTCTCTTCTAAAAGGCATTACACTTTGGATAATTTGGATAAAGAAAAATGATGTTAACAATGGAAGGTGGAATATGCAAAAGGTTCAAAAGACGGTTTGGGAAGCTTTGCTTGATTATGACAAAGTTTGCGTGGAATGGATGCATGAGGTTGTTAGATTGTTTCTTGACAATGAACAAAGACATTTTTATCATTTTGACAAAGTGTGGGGTAGACACCAAGTAATATGCATTAGGTTAGGGAATTTTGTTAAATAGTGTTTTGATGGGCCTCGAAGGGGCTTCATTAGTTAATGTTTGGGGTTGAATGCATGTTCGTGTTCCTCCCTTGTTGTGGCAATGAATTGATGCACATTTGTGCCTTAAAATTTTAAAGATAAATATCCATATGTGGATTAGAGTGTGTTTCAAATATGATGGTTAGTTTGACTAAATCATTAAAACAAGTCCAAAAATGTGAATGTGACAAATGACCAAAGGTCAAGGATGATGCAAATTATTGTGGTTGCAGTTAATAAGCATATTGCAAATAAGCATACTGCAATTAATAACTAGAGCCCATCAACATGTTAGTGTCAACATTATTTTTGGGGCAAATTTTCGTGACTTGGTGACCCAAAAAAATCTAGTTATTATTTTAAAAATATTTTATTGAAATGTTGGAATTTAAAGAAAATTACAAAGAAGGTATGTATATTTTATTGCTGAAATTTCATATATATTCTAATTGTTGAAGTGGATTTTGAATATAAAATAATTATTTAGCATTCAAGTGTCAAACTTGAATAGGTACTACAAAATACAATGGACTTTTGTGAAAAAAATGCCAAAGTTGCTAGATTTTGAAGGAAAGTTTCTAAAATTGCCATATTTATACAATAGGTTCCAACATGTTGCCTAACTATAAAAAGATTCTTAATTTAAAAAAAAAACCCTCTAACTTCAAATCAAATTTGGCTAATTCCTTGTGTGAGTGATTGGTAGTGTGACTACATCACAAAATTGAAAAGAAAAAACCCCCTTGGTTAATGTATGTATGTAAAAATAAATGTAAGGTAGGTGTGCTAAAAACCAACTATGAGTCAAAAATGATTGATTGAGTCAATGATTTTTGACCTAGTAATAGTTCAACTTTCCACTTACTTTAGCCCTAGGGTTAGTTTCATCATTAAATAATCCTCAAATTAGCAAAATGAAATCTTGTGAAAACATGCCTCTGAACCCTTGAAAACCATCATAATTATCACAGGCTACAATCTAAATAATTTCACTCTGCATATGAGGATATCCTAGTAAATAATTTAATAAGAATAACTTCAAAATTTATTTTAAATTTTATTTATTTTGAAAAAATAAACAATTATATGATTTTGTCAATGTGAAGGCTGACCCTAGGCTACGGCATATTCAATTAGAGGACAATGTGGTGGAATTTAAGTTGATTAAATATGAGTTTTGTGAACACATCATTTGTGTAGTTCCCAATGTGTGTGAGCATCCAATGATTGAAGCTGTTCCCAGCATTCCATGTTTTCATGACATGAGGGTGACATTCGTTTGTTATGTATGTTTTAAGTTCTACCCAGTCCAGCTACAATGCTTTCAAAATGTTGGGTATCTGACTTGATGCAAGGGAGACCCATGTTAGGGTGGTCTCTCTTTCATCACACTCATGATAAATTGTCTGATAATGTGGAATTGGTCCATGTACACAACGGAAGTGGTGTGATCTTGCATAATAAGTTCCTTATTAATGTTTGTGAGTACCTAGTCCTGGCCTTTTGGACTTGATGGTGGCCAATGAGCCTAAGTCGAGGGCATCACAAGCTGGCACATGCAGATTATGTTGTAGTTGTTTTAACGGTTTCTGGTTTGCTTGCTTCGCGAACAAGTCGAGGGCCTGGCTGGATGAATCATTTTGGTGGTGGGGGAAGCTCTTTTTGTTTTGTTTCATTTGAAATAGTCTTCTAATTGAGTTGGCTTGGACTTTGGCACCTACCTTAGTGCCAGCCTTTGTAAATCACCATTTTGAGAGTCTTTTGTCATTGTGCCCATAGTTTGTGGTCTTCCTGAAATTTTGTACAAAGTTCCTTGGTGAGAACCTAGTTGAACTCTTCTAAGCACCTTTGTCACAAATAGGTTGGATTGGGTCTATTTGAAGTTGAAGGTTGTGAGTAAATGTGGACTTGGGGCATCTCAACCCACCCCCCCTTATTTGGGCCTCCAATAGTATTTATCACTTTCAATATAAAGTGTTAATTGTTTTTGCCTCCCCACTCATAAACATAAAACATTGTATATTGTAATACCTTTATCATTCCAACATTTTCTTGATGAATATATAGGTATACATCATTTTGGCAGTTGATGTGGGGAAAAAATGCCAAGTAAATTTGCACTCCTTAGTCACACCTCACCACCAAACTTTAAGGAAGGTAGTCCAAAATAATAGAGTTGTCTGTAAAGTCACCCTGTCTTCACCTTGTCTTTCACCCCCTATCCCCTCTTTCAGATAACTATCTGCAAAGTAATGAAAGTTTATTAAATCTTAGTACGAAATGCAAAAACTCGGCACTTAATGCACAACGTTCTAGAGTAATTATAGTAGTTGTACAGGTAGGAGTAGTGAAGATATATGTAGCAGCAGTGAAGGCGCTCAGGAAAAAGGAAAGGGATGAAACTCAGTTTACCACCAAAATTGGTGGAAAAACTAGTTTGGGTCCCAGTTATTTCGTTTTGTAAAATTTTCATTCGGAGTTAGGCATTTGATGGCCTATTGTGTTGAAACTGTCCGTTCTCGCCCCGTAATCGCATGCCTTTAGGGAGAACTCTGGAACAAATTTCTAGAACATTGAGCATTGCAAGCAGTTGATTTTTATCAACATCTATTGAATGTAATTTAATTATTGCTGGAATGGTAAAGGTACTATGATAGTTTACAATGGGACTATTTTAAGTGCCATCACTTGGGCCAATCATTGTGGCTGTCAATCAAAAGCAGTTAGTCATTTTTCTTTTACTGGCTCTTTTGAGGATCACTACATGTGTGCAATTTACAAGTTCAAATTCAGTTCCATCTATTTAACAACTGTGCAATCTTAACCTAAAGTTTCTTGTACAGGCCATTATAATGCT
>Ga0116229_10005986_pt1 | contig 19695 bp, 8 predicted proteins | sample S1TSphgellanicum_3_FD_87313 | JGI IMG/M metagenome (GOLD analysis project Ga0116229, IMG submission 87313) | Host-associated microbial communities from peat moss isolated from Minnesota, USA - S1T2_Fc - Sphagnum magellanicum MG | ecosystem: Host-associated > Plants > Peat moss > Unclassified... | reverse complement strand
TCAGGGGAAGTTACTTTCTTCCTGTCCTTTAACTACTGCCCGTCCGGAGACATGGGAAGGAAGTTTCTTCCTTTACTGTAACTGCTGCTACGGCTCTTGTTGCTGTAAATAGACGGATTTCATTCATCCGGCTGGATGACGGGATGACGGGACGGATGACGATTCGAGCGGCTTTGCTGTAAATAGACGGATGTCATTTATACGGCTGGATGACGGGACGGATGACACATTGTCCCACCCTTCGACTTATATTTAGCTACTTTCCGTAGCCACTATCCGTTCGTGAACAGTGGGACTTCCCCTGTCTGCATCCACGCGGGAGCTCGCGAGGGCGGTTGAGAAAACGGACAGTGGGAAGTCCCACTGTCGGTGGCGTCCGTTCCGTCCGTGAGCGGAGTTAAGGGAGGCTTCAACCTTGCTTTACTATATAGGATGATTACTCTCAAACCTTGTGCATCAAATGCATTTCACACCCAGATTCAATAAAATTTCCTTACTTGGCCGATACCACTGAAAGAGGGGATAGGGGGCAAAAGCAGAGGAGATAGGGGGTGAAACCCAAGGTGACTTTTAGGATAACTGTACTATTTGTTGGTTTTGGCAATAATATAGTGTTGAAATTTAACTCTTTCAAGGTTTCATTGTATCTGATTTCGCATTTAAGCTAATTAAAATTATGTACATAGAAATTGATTAAACCATTATAAAGTATAGGTCTCATAGTAAATTATGAGTTGTGGGCCAAGTTGCATGTGCTAGATTTATATATGTATATATAAAGGTTCATGATCAAGGTTTGGGTCAAGTTGTGCATCCCAGTTCACGAGGAAGATATGAGTTTTCAAAGTCCACCCAAATTGAGATTAGGAGATTTTGACATGTCTCTTTTTTTTTTTTTGAGGGGATTCTTGGAGATATGATGAAGATGGAGTGCTGATTCTTTTTGTGCCACTAGTAGATCTTTTGGGGATGTACTGACTTTTTGAATTAGGTGTATTTCTCTGTTTTTTGCTATTGTTTAACCAAGGAATTTTTTTTAGTATTTCTTTGTCTTCCAACTAGAGAACTTTGTTTCCAGTAGGTATGAAATGTTGCATGGAATCACTCACAATGAGTTCTTTTGAAACCAGAGTTCCTGTTTCTAAATCAGCGGTAGGTAGGGTCACCATATGATAAAGAGCATCTCCATAGTACAGCGGTCAAGTACGCATATGTACAACAAAATAATTTTTTGTTTTGTGTTGAGTCAGTGTGGAAAATTTTCCAGTGTCCCCACCCACAAATATCGTATCACTCACTTAAAACATTGATAGGCAATTTAGAAATTTATGTCTGGACCAATGCTTGTATGGAATCAAATTGGTAAACACCTCCCTTTTTATTTCTATGTGTATTTTGAGGGATCTCCCCCAACAGAAGAACCCTAGGTTGTTATGCTGAGGGAGCTCCCCCAATTTCATATGTTCCCATGGAAATATTTCTTTTCTACCAAACAGGAAAGAAGCTAGGAAATAAAAGGAGAGTTGTTTACATAAGGGGAGGTTCAAGCATTCATGTATTCTCCTGAGGTTCAGGAACACCTTCGAGCACATTCCCTGGGGTGCCCCTCCCTCAGAAGAACACACTAATACAGGAACCTCCCCTACAAGATAGAAACCAAATGTACATTAGGAATTTTGATTCAGAGGTGTTCCCTGGCCCTGAAATTTTAACCATTCAATACCTGAGAGCAGCAGGATAGTGATTGCTATCCTGCTGCCAGATAACATAAAAGCATTTATATCGCTGTGTGGTGGAGATGCTCAAAGCCAATTGGTAACCTGCTCATGGGTTTTCTAATTGAATTTCACTTGAATAATACTAAGGTAGAATCATCCATCACCAAACACATAGCTAATACCAAACACTTTCCAATGCTTTCCTCATTCATTAATCAAATTGAGCGAATTTTGTGTCATTGAACGTGCAAACTGGAGGGTTACATATGTTCTTTGAACGGCAGAAGTAAAGGAGCAACTTAGAAAACACAAGAAAAGGATGACTGATATTTGTTTCAATTTTTTTTGAAAAAATAGCTCTAGACCTCTCTGTAGTTCTAGCCTCATATCTTGCTCATTTTCAGTCTGTTTTCAGTAAATTAAAACCTCATGGGTGCCCCAACTAGGGCTTTACAAACTTCTTTGTATTCTAGAGGCAAAGATGCAAAGATCAAAAATTTTAAGCTGAAAATCCTAATCTGTTATAATTCACCCACCATCAAACACTGAACCCTTACACCAAAGACCCCATATCTTCCTCATTCCTTTACTAAATGGAGCAATTTTTGCAGCATTGGAAGCATTAGGTGGAGAGTTACAGAGCTTGAGAAGCAGAGGAACAATGTGTGAGGATTTGACCTCATTTGAGTTCTTAAGTGATTGATCACCGGCCTATCTACCCTAATGGTAATCCTAACAATACTTGTAACCAGCTACAGGAAATGATTGAAATCCAAACCCATGTAAAATTACTTCCCTAAACTTAGATGCAGAGTGCCTGCATTTCAGTAGTAATTAGCAAAAGACACATGATCTAGTGTACAGACCCAGAAAGGACAAAGTTTTCTAGTTACACAAAAACTCCTGCAATGGGTAGTAAAAATGTTTTTGGAGCTTTACTGGAAATATCGTAGCTTTGCATAATTAATTTGCTCATAACTTCCTTAATGTGTTTGTATTAGTCAGGTCTTGACAACCTACTGCATCTTTAGTGTCACAAACTGTAATAGAAACAGAAAGTGAGCTTGAAGAAACAGAAAGTGAGGTTGGAATCCAAAGTGCCTCTTTAAAACTTGCTTGTCAAGAACCTGCAGGTCACTGATTATGCAAAAAGAATCAAATCCAAGAACTAAAACCTTCCAGTGACAAACTCTGATAACAACTACCTGAAAACGTTCATGTCAGATTGCTGGAGGCTTCCAGGAAGCTTTTGATGATTCGATTAAATTTCACTAAATTCTCTCTTCAAAATTTCTTACATATGCGTTACCTTGATGCAAATGGGCTCCTAAGGATAAAAAGGATTGAGTAGAAACCACAGGTAAGTTGTATTCAAAATCAGAAATTCAAAGTGGTAATCAACAAACCGGTTTTCTATGTGCTAAATGTCTTAAAAACAGTGAAAACTATTCTATCCCTCATAATACACTCTGCAATTTGGGGCAGAGTGTATTATGCAACACGGTAACACCGTTCAACACATTCATGGAACAAGCAGTGACTTCTATTGGAGGGGCGATACTGGTAACCAGTGCTATACCAGTACCCCAACCAGAGTGGTGGTAACCAATGTTGACCAGTTATTGCTTTTTTTAATAACCACCAGGTTGGTTTTGTTCTTGTATCCCCTTTGGGATTGCATGGGTAATCAATATAAATTTTGAAATTTGTGTACCAAATAGGTTATAAAAAATTGACTGATAACTATTGATTATGCATAAGGGTAGGTTATCAAATAATGAATCGGAACTCTCTAGTTAACATGTTGATTATACACCAGTTATAGTGTTTTTTTCCTTTTTAAAACTTATTTTTTAAAATTTTGGTGTCAATGTTTAAAGATTGATAACCCACCTGAATGATAATTGGGTCATCCATGTAGGTTATTAGATTTTGAAAATTCAATACCAAGCAATTATCGATTTAACCAGTTATTAAAAAAGCAATAATCAACTGGTAGGTTATTACTAATTGGCATGAGAACCGGGTTGATAACTGGGTCAAAACTCAATAATCGGCCAACACTTCTAATGACCTTTCCAGAATCGAGTCCTCCTAGTTTGGCAAAGTTCATTGCAACTTAGCCTATTCATAAAGCACTGCTGTCACTTTCACAGTGTACTCGGAGGGCACCTTATAACGGATGAAAGTTCCTCTACTCAGAGGAGGAACTTTTCAGATTTAGAATGTTCAATAGCTGTGATTTATGCACAATAAAGCCCTCAGGGGAGGGCATTCTCCGAATAAGGGGCCATCCATTGGTCCCTTATTCTGAGACGATGCACAGGTCCCTTATTCTGAGAGTGCCCGCCCACTAGGGCTTTACCTAACACAAAAAAGTGGAGTAAGTACTTAGATCCTATTCAGTGGCTGTTTTATTCAATTTTGTGAGGTAGTTGGACTGTGATTCTCTACAAGAGGAATTGGCCAAATTGGGTAACAGGTCAGAGAGGAAAGTAGAAAATTTTAAGAAACTTGCTATATTTTCCAGAGAACTTTTGTAACCTATTGTGTAAAGTTGGCGAATTCAGGATTTTTTTTCCTCAAGAAATGGCGGATTTAGTGCATTTTTTTCAGAAAAAATCCCTTGTATGGATTTGTAGGGCCCTTTTCTTCTCACCAGTGTGCCCAAAACAAGAAACACTGATCCTATAGCTGATCAAGTTACAAATATCAAAATAGTGCAATCTTAGGCCCACTTTAGATATGGATCCAGGATCAAAATTCCTAGGAACCAAGTTTGACTCATTTGAAGCAAATTGAATTCTTGAGTCGTACCCCGCCTTGGACCCCAGCTTGCATCTTGGATTGCTCCAAAATGGTGCCATGTAGGTTTAGCCTGGATTAGCCATTGTTTTTGGTCTTGGACCCTCATCTAAAGGCCATGGGTCCAATATATGGTTCTCGTCCAATAAGATTGCTCTATTTAAATGGACCCTGGACCTTGACCCTCATCTAAGGTGACCCTTATGTTCAATTTTTTGTACCCTTAACATCATCCTCCATCAAGTAACTTAAATTACAGCCTTGTAATTCTAGTACTAGCTATCTACATTAGATCTGCAAGTGGAGTAAATGACTTTAAACTTGAGATAAATCTGTTATTGGAGGGACTTCTAAACCCTACCTGAAATTTTGCAGCTTCCTAGACTTCTACCTCTACAACCAGGTGTCCATGGGCCCAGATTAAGCTTGGGGATGGTGCCTTGGTGAACCAGCACCCACAGTGGCACCATAGTAAAACCCCCAAATTCTATTTAAATTGCTTCGAAATATTAGAAATATCCCATGCTTAGACTACATGGTCGCTGAGTTGAAATCTAACATTTTTTGTGCTTAATATGGTCACTAAGAGGCCTCGCTAAAACAAGGTGAAAGGTATGAGATCCGTCATGCCAATACCTCTCAAATGCTTGATAGATAATTTTCACAACTTCATTCTATATCTCTTTCTATCACTCCTTGTGCTTTGCATGTCATTGCTTCATGTCATTGCTTTAATGCAAACAACTTTGCCTTCTTTAAGAAGGTATGAACTTGGAGAATGTTTGTTGTACCATAACCCATATAGATAAGACTGTACCAAATTGTCTCTAGTCTTGTAGCCTGCTGAGAAGCATCAGCTAATCATGATCTACTATTGATTCAACCACATTTGTTGTCTAGGTTTTGCAACATTGAGCACATTTGAATTTACCATTTGTATTCAACAGAAAGTTGCAAACTGATCATGCAGATCCTCACAAATTAAGCTGGATCATGCCTGGCTGGCTGACTGATATAATCTTCTAGTTTTAAGTCTCAATACTACTATACTATACATGCCTTCACGGATGTTTCATTTTCCTCATAGAAAGTCACTTCTAAGTTTGTTCAGATTTGTTCTTGAGCTCCTTTCTTCAAGACAGACTTGTTAAATAGAAAGTCAGATCCACCAGTTGGTCTCTAGAAGGCTCATTCAAGAGTGGGATTCCATTTTCAGGAATAATGACTCCAAGAGTTCCCCCCCCCCCCAAAGAGATGCAATTAGCAAGAGGAATAGAACACAACAACAATTCTTCTTACCTCATCTAAAACATTGTTGGTAATGTACTGCACAGAAAATGAAATAGAACCAGGTTTGCAATTCTAGGTTTGGGTTCACATTTACATTTCCATTCTCTTCATAAAAAGTCCATGAGCTATTTCAGCTAATTAATTTTTTTCTCAAGCTCATTTTTTCAAGACAGTTTGCCAAATAGACTTAGATCCACTAGTTGTCTTTAAACAACTCATTCAAGATTGGGATTCCATTTCCATGAATACTCCAAGACTTTTTCTCCTCAAGAGAGATGCAATTAGCAAGAGGATTAAAACACAACAACATTTTTTCATAGCCCATCTAAAACATTGTTGGTAACTTGTTGAACAAAACATTAAATTGAAAAAAGTTTGCAATTCCAAGTGTGAGCTCATTTTTACATTTACAATTTCTTCATAAAAAGTTGATGAGTATTTTCAATTGTTTAGGATTTTTCTTAAGCTCATTTCAAGATGGACTTGTCAAATAGATTCAAATCCACCAATTGTCTCTAAAGGGCTTATTCAAGATTAGAGTTCCATTTTCAAGAATAAGAACTCCAAGAGAAATTTACGCAATCAACAAGGAACGAAACACAAAACACATTTCTTAGCTCATCTAAAACGTTGTTGGTAGTTTAAGTTGCACAAAAAATGAAATAGACCAAGGTTTGCAATTCTAGATGTGAGTTCACATTCATAGATTATAGGCAAGATTTCAAATCAGATTTGCCACCTAATTTTAAATTTTGAGCTACATAAAACACAAAGTTCATCTGATTTACATTCTTCATTAAACATTGTACAAATGAAAATGGAACAAGTAGAGGTGCAATCAAACCATTACAAATGGGCAAGCAAGAACTGGAATCAAATTTGTCATTGGTCAATCCTTATTCCTTAATTTATATTACCATATCCTAAATGGAACATGTCACATGTCATCTAAGTCATTATCTTGATGATACTTACCTATCCAATTGCTCATTAGTTACAATTATCCCATGCTAAGTTGTATGAGGATGATAGATTTTATCAATGTAAAGAAAAAATAAAATAAATTGGGTATTATATCCCAATTTAATTGAACATTCCAGATTTGTAAATTAAATAAATTTTGAAATGTCCTAAACTTGTCAATGTATTAATTAGCAACTTGATCATGGTAAGAAGACAACAAATCTTACATGCACAACACATTTCCCACTTTTAAGGAGGAGGTGTAAAAACCATTTCCCCCTTACACCTTGTGATTTATGTATGTTTAGTTTCATGATGACCAACATGATTTGTGCTATTGGCTTACTCACCTAAGTTCTACTTCCAAAACCAATTTTGTAATTAGTTGAATTTTTAATGAAAAATTTACTCAAAATTCAATCTCTCTCCCACAAAGGTCTAAAAATTAGGAAATTACCTCCAAAAAAACTAATTTATTGAGCAATTTTCAACAATACCAAAAAAGCATTCCAATTTTTAATTTTTTAATTGAATTTTTAATGACAAGATTGTTCAATGTTCAATAACTCTTGCACCATAAGTCTAAACATTACAAAACCACCTCAATGCACCCCTACTCATTAAAGGTTTTCCAACTTACCAAGAGCATGACAAGGGGCATTGTGATTTAGGAGATCTCAAAAAAACAAGCAAAATAAGCAAACAACTTTTCTTAATAGATAGGCTAACATGGATTAGATTGTTGGCCCAAGTGTGAACATCATTATACAATTGTTCCAAGTGTGAACATGGCTTTAACAATAGAGCCCAATTGTGAAAAGACTATTTTAATTTTTTAATTAATTGTCAATGATGAAAATCATTCAAAATTCAATCTCTACCCCACCTTAGGTTCAAAAATTACAAAATCAACTCCAAGAAATCACATTCATCCATCTCAATGTGATAAGTAATACAAAAATAGCTCACTACATTCCTTAATTCTAAAGACAATGATTTCATCGGAGCTAGTCTAGGTGGGATGGGCTATAGTTGTAGGTCGTACAAAAAGACAATTCCAAATTGCAAATTTATTAGAGATCAATTCCAAATTAGAATTTGCAAAAAATAAACATTTTACAAGTTGTAATGTTTCAAAATGTCCTTATGGATCTCAAGATATCAAAAGAGAAACAAATCTTTTTTTTTTTTCAATGTCTTTTGGAATCTTTGTGTCTTTCCAATTTCATACACATGTAAACATGTAATTTCATACAAATGTAAATATGTGTTATTTCATTTGAATATGCTAAGGTTATTTTAAGAGATTAACAAAGGAGCAAACATGTCAATGCGAAAGGTGAGTACATAACCATATTTTTTGCATTTAATATGCCAAAAAAATTATAATTAAATATCTTTGTTTTTATTTCATTGTTTTTTGGAATTTTTGTGTCATTCCAATTTCATACACATGTAAACATGTAATTTAATCCCCAAGTTAAATAATTGATTTAATGTTTATCCATCCTAATTGCTTCCAAGATTTCAATGAATTAAAAACAAAGGTGGTTGATTAAATCCTATATTTCAATTGGGTAGTATTTTGTAAAATTTGAATCCTATATATATCTGAAAATAACAAAGTTTTCAAATATAAACCCTTTTTTTTGTCCTTTCATCGTCACTAGTAGTGCGTAGCAATGCGAAGCTCAAGTAGACAAATTTTGTTCATGTTGTACAATGGGTAATAATCACTATACATGGGACATCCCTAAGATGCATAGCTAAACTTCACTTCCACCTTGTCCTAGGCCCCTTGTGAGCATTTTTTGAAATGCACACAACACACACTTTCACATTCATGTGATTGTTATTTTTTCCCCATGATACCCAATGGGTATTTCATTTACATTTTTCTTTCAATATCTTTTTGTTTAGCAGCTAACTATAGCATGCAAATTGCAATCAATTAAAATTATTCTTCAATCAATGTAAAGTAATGATAACCTCCAAACAAAAACTAATTAATGTTAATGCAGGGGTAGTAAGTAGAAGAGAAATGCATTGACATTTTGTAACATTTCGAAGGTTAGCAATTCTCTATTAATTTTTTCATGAGAACCATTAATTTTTATTTTTTTTGTTTGAAAAAAATGGAAAATTCCATTTCAAAGATTTTTAAAAACAAAACAAACAACATGAGCTAAGGGGGTGCCCCCGAACACATCGTAGGAACCACTGTGGCTAACTAATCGTATTAATTAACCTAGGCAATTGATATTTCCACTTGACACATTGGTGGTCTCTAATACATGGAAAAGTGGTAACACCACAATCTAAAAAAATTTCCATGGATTCCTTTTCAATAGCAAGAATAATAGTAAATGTCTTCTACCATTCCAATATATTATTTGTGACCAAACCATCTCTAATCAATCTAACCCAACTTATAATCTTAAAAAACTTTCTTATTGAAGATTCTTTTGTTTGTATCAATCCATATGCACCAAACTACCACTATGTTTAAAAGTGACCAAATAGGTGTAAAGGTTCTAAAGGAATGAAAAAGTTTTTTGTTAAAGAAACATTGCATGATGTCTAATGTTTTCATGTTTCTACAACATCAATAGATATTTGAGCCACTATAACATAATAATAGCCCACACCCATGCTAGTTGAGTCCTTGGACATTCATAGAATCTATGCAATATAGTTTATTATCCCATTAGGTCACACATGGGACAATTATTCATTGATATACTTACACATCTGCACTCTTCAAAGTTGTCAACTCATTATAGGAATCATGTCCTTTGCAACCAAGAAAACAATGACTAGAAGTCCTCAATGACCTTATGAATGACTATATTCATACAATTTTTAATTTTTAATCCGACATGGAAAAATAAATAGTCACAAATGAGTTGCTTGTGTCATTGATGGATGATGATACTACATATGTTAATAACAAAATCATTAGTTCATAATTGTTTTATCCATGGGACATCCATGACAAAGGACATAATGATGTAGACTTCTAGTTGTCATTTATATGATTATAAAATGACTATTGTTTAAAATGATGTGAACAACGATGGCATGGTTTTTCAATGCGATTATTAAAGGATTATATTTTGAACAACATTGCAATTTACATATGATGAAAGAATGACTACCATGACATGGATATTGGGCACCTTTTGATGGTGTACTCCTTTAGTAAAGACTTGGTTTATCATTGTGGAGGTGAAGGCATTATGTTAAAATTTGATTTTCATGATTACAAAAATACGATTGTAATCAAATTGAACCCATTGTTTATGCCATTTTTGTAATCATTTGTCAAAAAGACATAAAAAACAAGTCATTCAATTGTGTAATCAAATGAATGTAATCATGAAAATCACATTTTGGCCTAGTGGGGGTTCAATTCCTAATATTTGCAACCTATGTGTATTCGTAAAAGGTTAAGGTAGGTAGGGTAAACTATAATAGTTAAGTAGGTAGGTTAGGTTAGGCTAAGCTAGGTTATCACCTTCCTACCTAGACCTATTACCTACCTACCTATAAAAAATTATCTTTTATTACAACCCAAGAAATTGATTTTAATCTAGATATAAATTCAACTAGTTAGATGGTTCATTATATGCTAGTCATATCTTAATCATTCATTAATATGACACCTCAACACTATATATATATATATTTATATATATATATATATATATTTATTTATTTTTATGACTTGTCCTAAATAATGCATACAACATGACTAAAAGCCCCTTAGTCATATAATATCTAATATGATTACAAACTTGATCATAAATGGAATCATAAATTTCAGAATCTCTTTTAGTTGTTATGGTTTTCTAATATATGGCCAAGAAGAGGCCAACATATTTTCAAGCTTTATTTCTCCTCCAAACTTCTCTCCATTTTATTTTGTAGAATAGGGGTAACATAATTAACCATTTTCCTAGGATTTTATGTAGTAGTGTTATAGTTAGGTGACCACTTGGTCCTTTGTAACACATTGTTGGCTTATATGTTTTAACTTGGAATGCTTGATGTGATTTCAAAATGATGATTGTGATTCATTATGTTGCATTTTAATTGATGATCATCATGGTGATTTTCCACACGATAATGACACTCCATAATTGAATATCTTCTTGGATTCAAGATAACCTTGTTTTCCCTGAAAAAATACACACATGATAAATATGTGACATAAAACTTTGTCTTTTTTATGGATTCCAAATGCCCTCCCCCAACATTATATGCACATAGTTGTCATTGTAGGTAATAAAAAAACATTACTTGCCTTTTTTTCCTAAACTGCCTTCTTTTCATTCAAGATGTGTTTAGCAATGCCCATACACACTTTATGTCATGTTACACACATTTTGGGGTTGTAATAGTTATTATACAAGCCCAAAATGTGCATAATATGGGTTCAAAATGTGTTTGGGCATCATCCATCTCTTTTGAAAAAGATGAATTAACAAATTGGCCCAAGGGTAGATAAGAAAGAAAACAAAACAAACAACAATAATAACTATGTACACACACAATGGTGAGACACTATTTAACCCCTAGATCAAACTCTATCCAGTGCTTACTCCAGGTCACAATGCCCTGCCACTAGGCCTTCCATGTCACACATGTGGGCCCTTTCATAACTGTCCATAAAACATCTTAAGCATTGTTAACCACCCTGGATTGTTATTGCCATTAACTATGATTCTACTTGTTTTGCTACTTGCACTACACTATAGTAAATCTTCAAATGATGAAGGAATTCTCACATGTGTCAAAATTGGGGAAGTCACAAACCTAATTTGAAATGCATCTAACATTAACAAATTTGAGATAAGGTTCTTGGTGCATCCACAACCAAGCATTTGAGAGCAAATAAAACCCAACAAATACCCTAAAACCTAGCCTTTTCTTTTCTAATTAAAAATTTTGGTGTTTTTTTGAAATCCCATTTTTGCTTCAAAACCCATTTCCAAAATCATTAGAAGGAATTATATCCTTTGAACCAAAAAAATCAATGACTAGATGTCATAAATGACTACATGACTATAGTCAAAGGATATTACTTCAATATTATGTGAAAAAAATTATAGTCATATATTAGAGGTGCATTTGATTAGTAGATGATGACATGGTAATAGGAACAATGACATCATTTTTTCATTGCAAGTTTTCATCCATGTGACATCCAGGATTGATGACAAAGTGACATGGGTCAAAAATACCATTTGAAAACATGATTAAAATAAAGTCATTTAAAATATGCCCTAAAAAATAACTATGCAAAAGACATGGACAAAAGGATGTGTCATTACATAGACAATGTGATCATATAATTATTTTACAATGATTCAAAAATGATTATTAATAAGTTAATATGAATATAAATAAACATAATGAATTACAACATGTAACGAATTATTTTTTATTAATATAATACATATAGGTAATATAAAAACCTTTATCAAAGTTTTTTAAAATATACAAGTGATATATAATCCATTTTAAATATTCAATGTGAATAAATTAGATATTATACATTGAAAAAAAAACAAAATGGTAAAATAATGATATGTTATGAATAAATTTTTTAATATAGTTTTAACAAATAAATTAATATTTTAGTATTTATTAACATTATTCAAATTAAATTAATACCTCATACTGAATATGATTAATATAAATACATTATATATATAGTTGATTTATGATCTATTTATAAATATTTTATGTGGATAAAATTATATGAACTCATACATCTATATTAAAAGTTATTAATAGAAATTTGAAGAAAAAATGTATAACATAAATTCTTAAATCAAATGAAGATTTAAAATTCATGTATTAGCCATAAGGTTTTTCCATTTACAAATCACATTGTGTTTGAATTAAAATTTTCCAAAAAATGGCCATTGAAATGTTATTCAATAACAAAATTCAAATAATTTTCTTTTGAACTAAATTTACATTTTTCATAAATAAATGATATAATTGTGTAAATTATTGAAGGAAATTTATGAATAAATCTTCAATTTTTTCATTTGGACAAATTATTAATAAAATATGAATTATCAAATTTGAAATTTTGTGTAATGTTTTAATGGAATATGGTCTAAATAGAATAAAAATTAGGTACACAACAAGTGGGGTGGCTTGGTGGTAAAAGAATTAAACTCCATCGGTGGGGTCCAAGGATCAAACTTCACAAATGACATTCGTTATGGTCAACATTGGAATATTGAACAAATATTCCATACATGTATTTAATTACCTAGGTTAAGTGGTTATCTAGGTGGGTTTAAGTAGGTAGATAACGTGGTCTACTTAGCCACTTAAATTAGGTTTTTAACCTAGCTTAGGTGGTGACACATGACAACAATTAATAGGATGGAAGATAATGACATTAAAAATAATTGAAATAAAACATATCTTATTATTTATATTATATATGATAAATTTATAATATTAAATATTATAAACTTAAAAATAATGTTCCCCAAGTTTTTATGTCTAATTTGTGATAATAAAAAATAATTAAACAATGACTAAACTATCATTAGTTATGGTTTCACATATGTCATTTATGACTAATGGATGATATTTGCCACATCATGTTATAAATGATTATTGTTCTAAACAATTCATCCAAAGTGATTTTAGGGCTATTAATCATTTTTGTCCCTTATGATTATAATACTAATCATAAATTTAGTCATATATTTGAAGATTTTTACTAATGAATTTGTTCATCTTCCCCAACATTTTGCTTCTAAAAGCTAGTGTGCATTAAAGTTGTAGACCAAGATTTCTTGCAAGCTTAAGAGAAATGCATCAAAATTTGCTTTAATGATGAAAATCCAAGATAATAGTATTTTTATTTTACATGTATGTAATCGTAGAATTTTCAACCTTTTTCCAATTCTAACCCAAAAAGTCAAATTTGCTAGTTGCCCTTTAATTTCTACTATAACACATGATCATCTCCATGGTTTAGGGTTTGCTAACCTTGCACTTTGCTTATCATAATCCAGTGGAACTTTAATGTTGTTTCCAAAAAATTTGCTTGTAGATTATATTTAAGTTTCCAACCTAGGATTTCAATTTTGCTTATTTTTTATTTTATAAAAATTGAATACATTTGTGTTTTCATTGTTGTTATACTAAAGTTTTTAGGTTCCTTGCTTTGGTGGATCAAAATCCATTGCAAAACTTACTATTCTTCCAATTCCATTATATTTGTTCATTTAAAGGGTTTAGGGTTTATTGACCATACTTTGTTCTTCAAAATGTAACTAAACTCCTAAAATATGGAATTCGGTGCTTGATGTGAATTTTCTGCATTAGAATGTTAATTTTGTTTAGTCTTCTTCATTAAAGCTTTCAAATTAGTATTTTGTAGCAAATATTCTTTCCAAGGTTTACAATTTTAGCAATCATCTCCTCCTTGACCATTCTAAAAGGATCATATTACATGGTTGCTTCATGTTACATTTGGGCATGGTCTTTATAACTAGACTAAAATTATATTCATTCCATGTGATTAGCTTGAGTATTTTGTGCAAGGGGAACAAAACAATCCAAAATTCCCTTGTAAATTTACAAGGACAAAGGAACACAAGCTTTGCAATCCCCCAAACACATTGACACACTTAGGAGCCAACTTTGCATCCCTTGTTTTTAGGGTTTAATTGAACCATACTTGGACCAAAGCCTTTATAGTTGACATACTTGAATGCAAAACATAAAAACAAGCAGGGTCAAATATGCCATGGGAAAGATGTGCTAGATTTTCACCATGTTTTAGGTTCCTAGTTGTTAGATGTATGAAGGCACACATAATGGGACTTTTGAGGCAAGGCATGTCCTCGGCTCAAGTAATGACTCATCACAAGGTCCATGTTAGAGAGATGTTATTGAAAAATGAACATATGATTTCAAGACACTTTTGTTTTCCCATCTGATGTGAGAAACTTGGCAAAAAAATGAGCTAGTGAATTATGGCAGAAACATCGTAAGGACCCCATCAATGTCAAAATGTGGGTTTTAAAAACCCTGATTTAATTTTTAATTATGTTCAACATGCCCTTTTGGACCTTAATAGGATGAAACACCATTCACATTGGGAATTCAAACTTCATGGCAGTTGGAAATTACGAAAAAATTTGGGCATGGTAGTTCAGTATCTTTTGATGCAACATTTGGGACAAATCAAAGTAGGGTACACCTTTTATCTATTGTATGAAATGCCAAAAAACTAAAATGTTTGATAACATTGTAATTAATGTCGACTCCATGTTTTTTGTATTACCTTTTGTAAACCTTAATGCACTACAAGAAATCCTGGCTTTTTTTACTAGGAATTTTGGTCAAAAAAAACCCCCATATAGTCTTTTTGCCCCCATGTTCAACTTAACCAAAATGGCATGACAAGTTGATTTGGACCCGACCTTTTTGACGAAGTATTTCTAGTTAGTCTTTTCAATTGGGTTTTTTTAATTAAGTTTTTTTGACTAAACCACCATGACATAATATAATTTGGGCAACAACCAAAAATATTTTATTTAAATTATTTTATTTAAAATCAATATGAAAATATTGATTAATTAGTTAATTACCTTATTCTACTTTACCCTAACCTGCCTACCTATTTAATAAACCTAATACTTAATTCCAAAATAATTTATTTATTTACCTACCAATCCTATGTCCTAGGCCTAGGCTAGACCACCTAGCTTAGTCACCTAGGCTAAACCAAGCCATTTAGGCTAAGCCAAGGCTAGGTGGTTTAATAGGCTTTGCAACCTAGGCTACCTTATTTGGTCACCTAAGTAGCCAAAGTAACTTAGGTTGTAAGTGTGGGAACTTGAACTCCTCACCTCCACATTGAGAGGTCAAGTTCTTAACCATTATATCACCACCCCATGAGGTGATTCTTTTTGGACAACATATTGTAATAAACTTCCATGTTCATTTTTTTTCAACATATGGCACTAAATGAACTTGAATTTTTTTACACTAGTTACATAAACATGTAGGTTATAGGTAGCTAGATTAGCCTAGGTAGGTAGGAGGTATCTATTAATAAATGCATGTACTTAAGTAACATGTAGGTTATAGTCTATTAAGTCTTATAGGTACCTACTAGTTCTATGCTTATATCTACCTATGCCTATGTTATTTCGTAGGTTATGTAGGTACCTAATAACCTATTATTAATAATTCTTGTTTAGGCACATTAAGTAGGTAGTCTAACCTACCTAGGGTTAAGCTACCTACCTAATATTAGGTTAAACTACCTACCTAGTAGCCTAGATTAGCTACATACCTACCTAGTAGCCTAGGTTAACTACATACCCACCTAGTAGGCCTAAATGGCCTAAGTAGCCTAGGTTAGGCTACATACTTACGTAATAGGCCTAGGTTAAGCTAACCTAGGCTACTTAAACTTTATACCTACCTAGGTAACCTAAATTAGGCTACGTACCAACCTAAGTAACCCACATTAAGTTATGTACCTTGTAGACTTAGGTGGCCTAAGCTAAGCTACATACGTATTTAGTAAGCCTAAATGGCTTAGGTTAAATTATTTACCTTGTAGGCTTAAGTGGCTTATGTTATGTACATAGCTACCAAGTAGATCTCGATAACCTAGGTTAAAGTACTTTATACCTAGTAAGCTTAGGTGGCTTATGTTATTTACTTAGTAGGCCTAGGTTAATAGGCTACCTACATGGTTAATAGGTCTACCTAATAAGCCTATGTGACCTAGGATACTTACCTAGAAAGTTTACAATACCTAGTTTTAGGCTACATTTTAGGTAACCTACTAAATAGGTTTAGGCTAGGCTATTAGGTTATTATTTACAAACAAATAGCCTAATAACCTATTAATTTTTGCTAGGCTAGATAGGCAATCTAAGCTTACCCTAACCCACTAATTATGTTAGATTAGGTAGGTAACATAGGTTTAACAAGTAGGCTAACTCATCAAATGAATATGGTTCATTTAACTAAATGTCAAATCAGGATGGTCAATTTGATTAAACCCTATTCATTCAATATAGTTAATTTGACTAAGTCATGGCCATTTTGATGGAATTTGTTCATTTTGATCAGATCTTTGACTTGACATTTGGTCAAAAAGGTATTTTAGTCAAATGTGACATGTGTTTTTCATGCCCCAAACTTTTAATCGAAATGGACATACCCTTTGGTCAATGTGGACACTTCGGTCACATTGGCCTTCTGAAAAGCCATATTTTCTTGTAATGATGGTGTTCAACAAATGGCAAAATGGGTTATTGGTTGCATTCATTCTCAATGGAGAAAGTCGAAAAAGTGACCTTGATCCAATTCTTTGAACATTATCAAAATGTATGCCAAGTAATTGGATGCTTAATCTTATCCTTGTTGATATTGTTGAAGCTAAAATCAATGTGGTGAGGTTTGATTTCATAAAATTTACTTACATTTCCATATATAATCATTATGTATTATAATGCATCCACATTTGCTTAATTTCACACATGTAGATCAACAAATTTTTGCAAATCAGTACTCATTACTTAACATACTCAGTTGTAGAACAATAATGTGTGGCAGATCATATTTTGCTGCACAACATGCTTTGTCACAAATAATTATTCTTTTGCAAAACATAAGTTTCCATCATAGCATGGTTTATTTCATGCCATATTAACATTCATAGACACTTTATTAAATTGTTGCAAAAACTAATTTTTATAGTTGAGGTGTTTTCATGTAGCAATGTTTGGTTAGGGCCCAAAGTATTTTTATGTTTGTGGCATGTGCATAAAGCATGGGCATAAAATGTTGTAAAAATAATTGCAAGATTGTGTGGAAGATTGAACAAAAGTCTTATATGTTTTGGGGAAGATCATGTATTCACAAACTTGTCCATTGGATCATGATCTTGTGTTGTGAGCAAACCTACAAATATATATTATCACAACCAATTACCTCACTACTAGGAATATGTGGTGTAGTTCACTAGGCTATTTCATTGTGCAACCATAAAAGTGAATTAAGTTCATTATAATTTCATTACCCTTACCTTCATTGGTGAAAATGGTTCACTATATGGTGTAAATGTTCACTAAGGGCGAAGTTTGTTACTAGGTTTGTTTTTTAACATTATTAAAATAATTATTGAAAAATCTCTAATTAATTGGGTTCAAGGCAATAATAAATTAATTAGTTAAATGTGACATATTTTATCTATATGTTCCCATTTCAAGCATTGATCTATTTGAAGTGTGTTTGATGATTATTTCCATCTACATTTTTATTCTTGCTTTTGGGGGAGGGAAAAATTATGGATGTGGTGGAAAAATAATGGCTTGACTTTCTTGTCCATGATATTGAGGTAACATGCAGAAAACAAAACCACTCATTGCCATGTGGGACACAATAAAATATGAAGTTTTAAAATCCTTAAGTTGTCAGATGTCCAACATATGCTAGGTCCACATTGAACTTTTCATGATGCTCCAAATACATGTGTGAATGTGGACTAACTAAGGTCATAACCAAAATCACTACATGTTTTTTTTTGCCTACATAAATAGTAGGTTCAACATGGGTATTCAATTGAGGTATTGTTGAAAGTCTAAATGTTAACCATCATTTGTGGACAAGTGAAACACAATAGGCTTAGTATGTTCTAAAGTAAATGTTGCGGTGGGCATGTGTTTCTCCCTTGACACTAGTTGGACTTTTGCCAGTTACAGCTTCCATGATAATGTCTAACTTCCTCGGGGTAGAATGTAGCTATAGGTACCACTTACTTCCACTAGTATTGTAACCTTTGAGTAGGCTACTTCTAAAAACCTATAGCCAGAAAGCTCCAATGTGCCATAGATTAAAGACAACATACCTCACCAATGGGCAAAAAGTTGAGGTCAATTTCAATCACAAAAATGTTGAAACAACAATGATTTCCAATGCAAATAGCATGACCAAAACGGAAGATATTTTAATAGTTTTATAACTCTCATCTATTGCGTTCTATTACAGAGAGCTATGCCATTGAACTTCAAGTTTTATTGTCAATAGATGTTCATGTTTTTTGTTAAATGGACACTATGGCATAGAAAGAAGTCCACAAACATCCCTCACATAAGAGCATGCTTGCATTTCGATGTTAACAAACTTGGATCCCATTTTATGGGGGAGCCATTCCCAATCATTTACATCATCTCCACATCCAATAGTGAAATGATTTGTTGAAAAAGTGTGGCAAACTCCCCCAATTGCATGGTCCAACCAATACCCCTATTCATCATTACTAATAATTATTCCATGACAGATATCAGAACTACAAGTTTGATTCCACGTATCATGATGCAACTTCAACACAATGTCCCACAAAAAATATGAGTTTTATTGGTCATCCTTTTAGCAGGGACATTAAGGCAAGGACAAATTTGCACAAAACCTTGTGTAAGGTATTGTCAATACAACAAAAATAATATATTGGTTTCATGATATTGTTAGGGTTAAACTTCTTAAATGCACTAATGGTATTGATACTCCACAATGTATCTATCCCAGGTGTGTGTGCCGATGTAGTGCATAGTCCAGGACTATGGCTCACAAACACGATCTTGACATTTGGTAAGTAGTTTAGCACCTCATAAGGGCCCACCACATCCAATGGAGTCAAACCCTTGAAGATAAGCATTGCAATATGTAAAGTCTTTGACGCACTCCCAACTCCTTAAAGGGCTCAAATGTGAGCCCAGGTAGAAAGCAGCGGATAAGGAGGAGTCGGAGCACGCTCCCTAGCTCACAACCCTTTGAGGGGTAGAGGGGCGGGTTGGAGCTCCGGGATGGGACTAAGAAGAGTTGACAAGCTTTAGTCACTCACACGGGCCTG
>Ga0116229_10005984_pt1 | contig 19699 bp, 13 predicted proteins | sample S1TSphgellanicum_3_FD_87313 | JGI IMG/M metagenome (GOLD analysis project Ga0116229, IMG submission 87313) | Host-associated microbial communities from peat moss isolated from Minnesota, USA - S1T2_Fc - Sphagnum magellanicum MG | ecosystem: Host-associated > Plants > Peat moss > Unclassified... | reverse complement strand
GAGGTATCTCTTGCTACAAAAAATTGAAATAGTTTAACAAACAACAATTAAAAATTTGTGTACCAATAGATCAAAAAAGAAGAAGTGTAAATATGCTTTAGAACCTTGCAATGATTGAAGAGCAGCATAACAGATAGATCTATGTTGTTGATCTAAATGAAGATAATCTTGAAGTGTTGTACAAAAATTAACCTCTTCCAAATTTGACCTAGGAATCCATGTGTTTACATAACATGTTCCATTACCTTGTTTACTTACAAAATATATAAAAAGAAAATAACAATTAATTGATTAATCTTAATCACATGTTATGACATTTGCTAAATATCTAATATCCTAAGAAAAAGCTATAAACAAGGTAATTACAAAGAAATTAGAAAAAAAGGAAAAAGGAGGAAGGAGGATTAACAATTGAAAATAATATTAGATCTAGATTACAATAAATTGAAAAGTTCAAAAAGTTGTCAAAAAATGTGATAGAATATAATCTACTACAGTTTGGATTCTAGTAATTGTAAGGGAGGTGGGTGATTGATTTCACCAAAACTTTCATATAGCTTGCAAGTAAACTCACCCAAGTACATGGGCATGAATTTTAAATGCATAATGTGGTTTCAATGGGACATCAGACAACAAACACAATCTAGACAATAGTCATGAAGGTGTCGAGTAGAAATGTTGCTACCTTCTAATGACTAAATGGATCAATAATAAATTAAATAGAAAAAAATTCAAGCATAATAGAATATAATTACAATTATGAGAGTTGCAAAACACAAGACCAAGATGATCAAGAGAAACACAAGATCGTGTTGATTAAAAGGAACACGAAACCACAATGATGAAGAAGGCAAGAACTTATGGTTAGGAGGTGTAATAGTTGGAATGTTCCAAGCTTGAAAGCGCACCATAAAAGATAATTACAATTATGAGAGTTGTAGAACACAAGATCAAGACGATCAAGAGAAACACAAGACCGTGTTGATTAATAGGAACACCAAACCACAATGATTAAGAAGGCAAGAACTTATGGCTAGGAGGTGTCATAGTTGGAATGTTCCAAGATTGAAAGCACACCTGATTCAAGACCATGAATATAACTAGTGAGGAGAACAAAACACCTCACATTCATAAACTTTAAAAAAACTTGCAAAAGGTTTTGATCAATGAGATGATCTCACACCCACCCATTATCATTGATTTTTGAACCTTCAACTAGACTAAATTTGAATTGTTTATTTTAAAATGAAGGATTATTTTGAAAACATTTGTTGTTTTTTTATTAAATCTATCATGGTAATGAGAGTAAGGTAAAGTCTATTATTCGGCATATGATTGTTTGGTTTTAGGTGGCAAAGTAAAATTCTCATGAGCTATCATGTGTTTGAAGGGCTTTTCTTTCTCATTTTTAATCATCCAATCTGCAAAGGACTGTGTGGGTGTGCCTTTTGATCCTCTACACTTGATTTTCAGACCCCATAAGAAGACAGGTGCACTGACTGAGGGGGAGGTGACTGGTACAGTAAGTGTTCGGTCACGGGCCTATTGGCCCTATCCTTCTTCGGTTTTGACCCGCCATAACTCCCGGACCCGCGATTGAAACCGCGGGTTAGGGTTTGGCGTTTTTAGGGATTGGCTCCCCTTCTCTTTAACCAGAACGTGTCCGCATTGCGCAACCGCGATACCGAGATCGGTATCGTTAACGTTTCCGGAGGGAGCGGAGTTTTGAGCGTGTGTTTTTTTCCCGGCGTGTCATTGTTGCACTTGAATACTCTTGCAAGAGATCGATCTTCTTTTTTGAGGGTTTTTTTTTGGGGAGGATTTGTTTGTTTTCGGAAAGAGAATTCCTTTTGTGAGCTTTGGGAGAAATTCGAGAAGAGGAGTGAAAAGAGGATGGCAGAAGTCGAGGCGAGGCCCGATGATGGGCAGAGGACCGAGCAAGGAGGGGTCGAGGAGGGAGAGATCGTATCGGTTGAAACCCAGGCGGATCGGCCAGCCGAGGCTCCTAAGAAACATCCGCTGGAGCATGCATGGACGTTTTGGTTTGATAACCCTAATGGCAAGCAGAAGCAGGTGGCGTGGGGAAGCTCCATCCGCGCTGTCTATACTTTCTCCACTGTTGAAGACTTCTGGTGGTATGTTTTTTCCCCCCTCCTGGTCTCTCTTCCTCTTTTTTGTCTCTTGCAGCTATTTGGATTTCTGTCTACCCGTCTTTGTGGCAATCTTCCTCCTCCTTTCACTTCACTGTGTTCATCGAAAACGTCTCCTTCTTTCTTTCTTTACATCCTGCTCTCTCAGAACACGGCGGCAATTGTTTTTGTTTCCCTTTGATCCTCATGCTTGTAAGGATGTGTGGTATGAAATGTTAAGACATTGAGACATTGAGACAGTAGAAAGGTGCACATCGTGCTTTTATGTATCAGTATTGGTTGCAATTGATTACTGACATTTGTGGCAACGATTTCTTGCTGGTAATCTGCAGCCTCTACAACAATGTGCTGCCGCCAAGCAAGCTGGGCACAGGTACAGACTTTCATTGCTTCAAGGCTGGAATTGAACCCAAGTGGGAGGACCCTAAGTGTGCTCATGGTGGAAAGTGGACTGCCTCTCCAAATCGCAGTGGTGGCGGCGGTGGAAAAGGCGCACTGGACATATTCTGGCTCCATACTGTACTGCACCTGATCTTTCTGTGTATTTCGTTCTTACAGACCCTGGAATATGTTCTCTTTGTTGTCCAATGTAATAGTTGTCATTCTTTTGTCTACATGTGTTATATTAAGAGAAAGGAAGGATAATGTGGGTTCCTCATTTTTTGCTGAATTCATTTATGCATGCTGCTTGCATGGTTTCTGTATCTTAGTAAGCCTTTTGAGTTGTCTGGAAAGAAATGTTTGGGATTGAGATCTTTGTTGCTGTTAAGGATATTTATACTTCTGTTTGCTTTTCTATGCTGTTGAAATCCTTTCTTTTTGGTTGAAGCTGTTGGCGATGATTGGGGAGCAATTTGATGAAGGTGATGAAATCTGTGGAGCAGTGGTGAGTGTCCGGAGACAGGATAAAATTGCTATTTGGACAAAGACTGCCTCAAATGAAGCTGCTCAGGTACAGTGTGGAGACCATGTGTGTTCTTGTCCATGCTCATGTTTGTTTTAGTCCCTTGCTCTGGAGGGCAATATTGATACCGAAGCTTGGTCTGAATGTCTATTTGCAATGTTGAGAAAAAACATTTGTGAGACAAACTGGGCAGCTTAACCCTTATACATTTAATGAAGTTGTATATAATTTAAAGGTTTGGATTTCAGATCTTGTGATCCAATTTAGGGCAATTTTCTTACATGCTGAGCTACAAGTTTGGATGTGACAGGTTAGTATTGGGAAGCAATGGAAAGACATCCTGGACTACAGCGAGAAGATCAGCTACCTTGTCCATGTAAGTAGATCTTTCTTCTCTACTAACCCTCTTGCCCTGGATGGCTTGTTTACCTTTGGATGAATATTTAATAGAGCACATTGAACAATATTACACCAATTTGCAGACATATTGATGGTTTTCAAGTCTCATCTTGTTCCATTTTTGGGAATACCAGATGCTTTTGCTTCCCAGTTCGTACAGAAACTGATTCTGTGTCTTGGTTGTATCCACAGGAAGATGCAAAAAGACTTGACAAAGCAGCAAAACCCCGATACACTGTGTAGGGAGGTAAATTGTTATGCAAATGGCTGCTTCCATCCTACTTATAGTGATCTGTCTCTAGCAGGATATCATAGTGAAGTGTATCAGTAATCAACTTTCTGTGCGCAACATTTCTTGAGCTGCTTGAATTGTGTTTGTTTTTATATTGCTCTGTTGCTTTCAGTTAGGTTTTGGGGGAGTGCCTGTAGTGAGATCTGTGTATGTCAGTTCCACATGCAGGTTTTCCTTGAGTTGCTCTATTGTGTAGGTAATTATTTCTGAGAAATATTTGGTCACTGGAGTCACGGCTGCCCTTCCATCAGCTCTTACTTATGAGGCTATTCAGATGAGCTTTTCCATAGTGAATGTATCTTTAGTTGAAAGGATGTTTCTTATGTTTCTTATGGGATATATTTCCCAGCTGGCAATTCTTATGCAACTGTAGTTCAAGAATTAGCTGTCTGTAGGATGTGTGAGGCTGAAGATATGGACAGGTGTGTGTGGTAGGTTGCTGGTCGAAATACAGAGTACATATGATCCATGGATGAGGTACTAAGAGCCGAGTTTTGATGCCCTTGTATTACTCCTTTGTTTGCACACAGATTTAAACATGTAAAGTGAAACATGGCAGGTGACAATTGTGTTGCAGGGATGTTTTGGAACTTAGGTGCTCAGAAGGTTGATGGGATTGAAATGCCTTGACCATTACAGTTTATTTGTCCAGGGTAATGGCTGAGGAGATGTCTTGCTAGTTTCAATAGATTTTACTCCTGTAAACTTAGAAGAACCAATCTGCAAATGGGGCCCTTCTGGGTAATTTAGGGGCCAACCCTCACAATTTCAATTAATCTACTGCCATAGATTCAGGAGAACTGGTGAACACGGGCTGCCCCTGAGTTGTGGTGTGGGTAATGTAAACAGATTGCTGTGCCACTTCAAGTACTCAGCCGAGTCTGAATCCAAGTAGAAAATTCCTCTCTGCCACTTGATATGAAAATCTCTGTGTTCCAGATTTGCTTTTGAATTTAATGCTTTGGAACTGACTGATATGTTTCCACTGAGAGACCCATCTGCTAAATTGTACTGATTACTTAAAAACCTCAGTTCAAAAAGACAATTTGTTTGGCCCTACATCTCCATGATTGATTGTTCAGAAAGTTCAACCATTCTTTTCAGAATAGGGTTAAACGTCAGTATAATGGCAGTCTTGGTTACCAGGATTTGGTGATACAAATGAGTTGTGATAATCTTTTGTAGAATCAGACCTCATGCAAACCATTGCAAGAATGAGAGTTGTATCCAAAAATGACTCAAAAGTGGCTTTTGGCCACCAAAATTAACTTTGACTTCTTGTCTTTCTCTTTTCAGCTAATTTGCCTTCACATTATTTGGCTTCAAACTGGTTTTCAATTTTACTGACTCAAAATTGTTTAGACTTGCTGTATGATTTTCACTTGATAATTTAGTGATGGTCAATTGCTGCTTGGTACAATCATATGTTGTTTTGGTACTTAACTACAGAAGATAGAAGTGCTTTGTCCAGCTTTCCATTCTATCATCAGCTTTTGCAATTTTTTTTCCTCTAGTTCATCTCTGACAACTGTTTAATTTATGAATGATCAATGTGAGCATCAATTCCAATTGATTTGATTGCAAGGAAGATGAATTTGTGTGCACCTTTTTAACATGTATATTGTTGAGATCCAGAAGTAGGCAGAATGGAACACACCCTAAACCCTAAACAGTACAACACTTGCATGAATCAAACAAATTGGAGCACACTTTATATGACAATTTTTGAAAGATGATATATTGGCTTGTGTTAAAAGAGATTAGTTGTTAGTTATGATATCTTGAAGGATTTAGCTTTCTTTTAGAGGATCCTTTGAAGATTAAATCTTTGCTTGGTGAAATATTTCAGTTTCCATAATTCTTCTTTTTGCGCTAAGATACTTTTAATTGTGAATGGCAGGCCCACAGTGTGAAACACCCTTCTTGTTGTTTTGCCTGGATGCAACCAAACTGTAACTCTCCAAAACCATGAACCCCATCCATCCCACTTTTGGGGAAAGCCCTCAATGAGAGAATGTGCATGTGCTGCATATTATTGGTTCACAATTTTCAAGCCAACAGAGAAATAGTTGGTAAATTTAAAGTGATTTTCCTCTCTGAAAATTCATTTAACAAGGCTTCATAAGAACTCTGAAGTAAAACCCACTTCAGCTCAAATTGTATTGGCATGAGTGACTTGGGCCAGGAGCACAGGCCCCACTAGTGCATAATGGAATGTAAAGGTTTTGAGACCAAAAATTATAGTTTGGGTGTTATTTGTGACAGAGCAAATCAGGCTAGTTTTGGACTCCAGCAGTAGGCTCCTCCATAGGTCCTGCCCAACAAACAAATAAATAAACAAAATGTGAAACAGATCCACAATAAAAAAGAGCTGCTAACCTCAAAAACCATAATAGAAAGAGTCAAAGACAAATCCAGCGTAATAGGCTACAAAGCTACACAGAAACACACCAGCACTCTGTCCAACCAAAACATTAAGAAATGGAAACTGATACTCAGCATAAAGTTTGAGCATTTTCATCACATTTTGACATCGCAACATAGACATCCATGGCCAACCCAAAAAAAATGAGATCAGATTTGCCATTCCCTCCAGGTTTTGTCAATTGAAAAGCAAAAAGAATGAAATTAGGAACAAAAACGGTTATGAGAAAAGATATGGGCAGCTAAGCATTATGATCAAAGTCCTCCCTGATCACTGAATACTGTTTTTACATTCCCCTCCAATTTCCACCAAAACTCCGGTCTGTGCTCCCTGGTGCACCATAGCCACGGGACATTCCGCCTGCTGGTCGGTCTCCTGGAGCCCGCTCTACAGCATAATCAACTCGAATTGTCCGACCCCCCAGATCCTGTACCAATTGTTGTGCTTATCAGTGTTCACCTCCAAAACTTTGACAAGGACTAAAACATATAATATCCAAACATTAGCATAAATTCCAAAAGAAATCAGGGAATTGGCCTCAAACACAACCAGAAGAATGAAATAAAGAGCAGATTGAAACAAAAGAATGAGAACAGATTTTGCTCTGCACCTAGTCCAAAAATAAATTATATGAGAAATTTATGTAAAGAGCTTGTACCCGGCCATCCATTTCTTGAAGGGCTGCTCCAGCCTCAGACTCTGATGTAAAGCTCACAAACCCAAAACCCCTGGATCGTCCAGTGTCCCGGTCACAGATAATTTTCACTGCAAGTAAACATTACTCCGGGACTTAAAAACTCATGTCCTACACTATCTAGGAACAACCAATGTGAAATTCTACTTCAGCCTCAAAATTATGGTAACTTGGTAATAACCTTGAGTAGGGATTTTGTGACTTGAGTAGCTGGTCTAACAAATAGGCCTTCTTTTTTTACACTAGAATAATTTGTTGTTCTGAAGACCTCAAATATTACTCATTGCAAGGGGGAGGCTCATAAATAAAGTATTCAAATGACTGTCATAATTCTACCCTTCATCTTCACTCACTCTAAAAACAAACATTATTCAAGCTTCCATTGCATGAACTGCAACTACAACAGTTGGCAAACAAAAGGTCACTGCCAACAGCACAAAATTAGCTATCACCCACCTGGGATATGAAAGAAGGAAGAAGAAAATGAAAATGCAATAATATTGAATTCCATAACTCCGAAAGCGTAAGAAACAGCAATCAGATTGCAGTCTAGTGATATCACAATATTTACCTTCAGTCACTTCACCAAAGGCAGAAAAGGCATCTCTGATCGCCCCCTCATCAGTTCCCCATGCAAGACCTGTATTGGAAATTGCAACACAATGTTATGGTCCAGTACCGAAGATTTTCTATAGATGGCAAGACACTGACAAGAAAAAATCAAACCAAAACATTTCCAATAACTCCTACAAACCCTAAACCATACTAAAATGTAAGTCTTCACCAGATCATTCATGGTTGGCAATACCTCTTGATGACCATATCAAGTTACTTTGAAAATCATAGCTCAAGTGTTTCCTTCCAAAATGAAGGCTTGCAGCAACTATCTCTTGCAACACCTCCTATTGGAACTGAGATGTTGTGCTGCTCTAATTGAAATAAGACTTCTGGTTTCAGAATAGAATTTGTTTTTGGGCTCAGGACTATGTTCCTTGGTTCAACTGAAAAATCATCCCGAAACTCCAGCAGAAGGATACTTAAGCTTTCATATAATAAACACTGGTGCTAGATGCTCCAAGAAAAACGGTAAAGGGACCAAATCTTTATGAGCTATATAACTCTGTGGGAAAAAAATCATTTTTTTTCTGTTCAATACAACTTCTTGCACGTTCAGCTTGATGTTTTCATACGTTAAGAAAAATGCACACGTGAAATACTTATAAAAAGACCTAGGTTTAGTGTCTGGCAATGAACTGCGTCAATTGGAAGATCTTCTCTCCGCCTTCGTTTGAGAGATTCCCGAAGAGAAAGAGACACGAATCGAAACAGACGGAAACGGATGCTACTATGCAATAGAAAAGAAAAAAATCGAAGAGAGAGAGATAAAGAGAGAGAGAGAGAGAGAGAGAGGGAACTCACCGCCGATGAAAAGCTTAGAAGAAGCCATGCCGCGCTGCAGCAAGAAAACGGCAGGCAAAGCCACAGAGCCGGTTCCGGCTGCTCCGGCCTTCTGTAACAGAGATCTAGTCACGGTCTGGCGCATCAGGCATCCAAGCTTTCCGAAGTAAGCCATCTCTATTTCGCTTTCGAAGACCTAAGCAGGAACGTGGAAAGAAGGTATTTCTCTTCTGTTTCTCTCTATTCCTCAAATAAAATCCAATGAAAAAACAAAAGACAAAAAAAACAAAGAGAAGTCGTATCGACTGTGAAAATTCTGTGTCGCAAGTGACGAGAAGCAAACAGAAAATCTCGAGCAAGCAAGCGCTTTCCTTATGAAAATTTTCACCGCAACTCTTTGAACCCCCTTCAAGCTCCTCAACACAAGCGAGGAAGAGGCAAAAGGGCTGCAACTGAACACACAGAGGTCAGGAGAGCGCAGCGTGGCGGCGATCGCGAACAACAATCGCAACACAGAAAAACAGATCTGTCGATGCGCAAAACCTAAAGGAGGAAGGCTCGCGCGGTCGCTTCTGTTTTTTTCCTGCCCGTCTGCCCAGAACGACTGCCTAGCACGTTTCTCAGCTGTTGGATTGGCATCAGGACACCAGAATTGAGTTTTTATACCCCCTGCCCCTTTCCCGTGGCCAGGGTTTTAGGCAGGTGTCAGAAGCCGTTTTAGGGTTGAGTGTTTGTCGTGACGGTTCTTTTCCTGTGAAGAAGCTAAAACCCTTAAATAACTACAGTGTGGGTGCCTAGGTCTCAGGAGGGTAACTAGGCCTATGATATTTGACAGTCAAGTCATTTGGACTTAGGGCCATTTTAGACAAGGGACCAAGGACCAAAAGCTCAAGAATCAATTTGAAACAAATTGAACCTTGAATTGGATCTTTCTTCACATTAAAAAAAACACTTTTTCTTAAGGTCCAACGAGTGTGTCTAAAGGCTCAGGGTTCAATTCAAGGGTCTAATATCAAAATGTGTGATTAACATGTGAGAGAATTAAGCGAACATTTTATTTTTAAATTTTTGTTTTTCTTTCTTTTTTAAACTCTGAAATGCCATGGAGACAAAATCACAATTTGATTTGTCATGGTCTTGGACCTTCATCTACAGGCCTTGGGACCAATTTAAAGCTCTTAACGAATAGCAATGCTCGATTTTATTGGACTTTGCTCCTTGGACCCTTGTCTAAAGTAGCCCTTACTTATATTTATATATGTGTAAATGATCCCTCTTGCAACAACCCTTCACCCTTACACCTCATGATCTATGTATGTTCATGTTTGTGATAATTTTGACTCATAGTTAGTTTATCATGGATAAAACCCCCGCATGGTGCTTTGTGCTTTACAATAGTAAAGCTCACTAGTGGGAACATATTCCCAAAATGTGGGGCTGAACTCAACTTCGGTCTCATCCTAGGCCCTTTAATTTGAAAGTGTTTTACCCTAGGGTTTATTCTACACATGAAAAACTTGACCTAATTTGAAGGTACCTTTCAAAGGATAATCTTCCTCCTACGCACCTTACCATTATATAAGATCCCTTTAACATGGAAGTATTTTGCCTAGAGTAACACCCAAAGAACGAGGAGTTTCAAAAATAAGCATTTGCCCAAGACAAAGTCCAGGGGTGCTAACTCCCCCACTCCAAGGGCATTATTTTATTTGTTAAATTATTTCATGATACTTTGGTTAATATTTGATGGGTAATCACTGGGTATCATAGAAACAAAATAAAAACCAAGACCATGGCATTTCAAAAAATGGAATGCCCATTGCATATAAGCATTTCATTTTTTGAAATGCCTTACGAAATCTTGTGTTCTATAAAGGTGCCTCCACAAATGCTAAGAAAATTCTTGGAGGTTTTTAGAAATGGAGGAAAGGCAAGGTCACATGGGAACTATAGTGGGAGAGGCATTAACTATAGTGCCTCCCCCTATACATAAGAATCTGACCTAATATTTTTGTGTGTTGTAGGGACCTTTTGAACTATAATATTCCTCCTAGAACCAAGGCACCTTACAAATCCATAAGGATGGGGGCACATTATGTCAATTTTTATTCATGTATTGGATATACACAAACAGGGGGGTTTGTGGAATACTCTTCTAGCTAGGGATGAAAAAACATATATAGTCAATAAGATTGTTAGAATCGGAGCTTTGAATTGTTTTGAGGAATGAATTTTAGTAAATTCAGACTTGAATGTTGTAATGGCATCCTAGGCTTGTCCCAAGGTGCAAATTTTCTTTTGGGTGACAAATGAAATTGTTCAAATCAATGCTTTGAATTCTTTTTAAGAATTGCCTTAGTGAACTTTACTTACATGTTGCATGCAAATGACATGCAAATTGCAAGGAGCTTCAATTAGAAGTTAAAGTTTTTACATATCCTTATTTGATTTTATGCATAGATTTCATTCAATCTACCCTTGTATTACAAGCCAAAGTTGTAACATGTTACTTGTGTTAATTGTTTATGTCAAGGAAAGGTATGTCACATTGAGTGTTATGTTGTTTCAAACTCGGAAATTGGGGCTACTAGACTTGTTGCCATGCCTGTGAACCACATAACCCTCTCCAGTCCAATGTTGGCACCTATTCTTCACCTTGAAATGTTAAATTTAGGGTTTATGTTCTTGTGACATGAACCCCCACATTGGCACCTTTTTGGTGGAATCGAGAAAAGAATTGAACCATGAAACTAGTTTTTTTCCTAGAACCAAAATTGCATTTGGAACCATGAAAAATATAATTTAACACAAATATTGATACCTAGACTAGACTAGCTTGGCCTAGATTGCTTAAGCTTGGTTGCCTAATGACAACTGGTCAATGGCTAGAAAGTTAAAGCTCAAAACCCACTCAGAGAAATTACCAAACAAATTTTAATGTTGAATTTGAGTTCGAAGGTTCTCTTCAACATGAAAAACCAACCAACATTGCTACGGACTTGCCCTTCTTCTACATCTAATGACTAGCACATGGAGTACCCATTTGAATATTTCAAATAAATCAAGTTGGTTAGATGCAACACTTGAAATCACATATTAGGTGTAAGCTTAAATTCCATTCACATCCAAACAAGTTTTAAGCAACTAAACTGAATAGAGCATGTTCATTTCATGTTTCATAGGTCTTCCTTGTTTTTTAAAAAATCTTTTTATATGCATTTACAACATGTGGGTTTTTGCCAACATCCAAAGCATAAAAAAAAATTCACCTTATAATAAAATATGGAATTTTGCACCATGCATTACAATCCAAAGAGTGATGAATAGTTCAAAAAATTTTGTGGGTCCAACTAATAATGAATAATGGCCTTATGCATATGTCATTTGCATTGGGTAGAAAGGGCATTATTTATGTTTGTGTATTCCTTCTACAGTAAAGTTATTCATAAAATTGTTCTCAATCTTGACTTCAATTTGGGTATTTTTGCCATCTCAACTTTGATTTTCAGTTATATTCGAGGTTCCCAAAACTAAGGACCAACACTCAAAGCTAAGGATGAACCCCCTTCCCCTTTAGCTACACAGCAAATATTAATTATGGAGGAGTTTAATTAGTTGTTTGTTGTAAGCATATATTGTCATATCTCTCTTCAATAACCTTTACTTGGTGAAAGAAGCTCTTATGGAAGCTTCCAAAAGCTCAACAAATTTTGAATCACATTTTAAAATGCAACACATAAAAAGATTCCAAAAAATTCACAAGCACCTACAAAACCTTTAGAAATACATGGATCTATTATATGGATGGACCCATAATCAAAAACACTATGGAACAAGTGGCCATGACAAGAATGGGGTTATAAACTCAACAACCACCATGGACCTTCCATATGTGTCAATATAGTTGCCATCAAGAAGAGATCCAAAAAATAAACAAAACACTTCTTTGAATAATGTTGAGTGAAATAAAACTCCAACACTAAAACATGTGAAACTTAAAACATGAAAACAACACAACATTAGCTTGGAGGTCAAAAATAAAAATAACATAATTGCATAGACAACCTTTAATAAATCATGATTCAACTAAAATGTTGAATAAAAACAATAATGACAATTGAAGAGTTATGAAACCTATGGGAAGGCTAAGCAAGAGGTTATAAAAGAAAAAAATTATTTGAAACAAATGGATTTTGCAAATCAATATCTCATGCGTATTTATATTTCATGATAAAGTTGTATTTAACCTTAATTTGTCCATAAAACATATATTAATCGTACATATTACATAGACCTATCTACATTCTAGTGAATGGTTTTACATATCATGATGTAGAAGTGTGGATGGTTGGAATGTGTCAGGTTCTTCATGCAAATCAAGACACCCAAGCAAACATTGAAGCTTACTATGGCGTAATCAAATGGTGGTTGAAGCATGACACAAGAGGAACAAAGGCTTGAAAAGTTGATCGGTTGGTTTGGAGGTTGACCAACCTGGTGTCAACTCGTTATCTCCATGTTCAAGAGGCAAAGAGAGAAGGAATTATAAAAAAATGCCAAAAATATTGTGGAAGATGGCATATTGTGGGCTCGCACCATCACAAAGGACATTTGAATTCTCCAACAAAAATTGAAGAACCATGGCATGTTATGTCACAAGACACCATTACTTGGTGGTATCTGGTTCTTAAGCCCTACACTATGTATGCTTGTTGCTCTTGTAAGTGGGCAATTCAAAGCAACTTGTGTAAGTACCAAATTGGAATCATTTTGCTCATAATTGATATTTCGAAATCCACTCTTTTGGAGTTTTGTGGGACATATTCTGGTTCACAAAAGAGAGATTTGGATGTTTTATTTACAATTTACCTTCTATGGATGATTTGATATTGGCCTCCGATGATGATGGTGATAATGATGACGATGATGACAAGGATGGTGAGGTACAACTACACGTTGATGTGGGTGGGTGCTCCCAATTTCCTGATGAAAACAAACGAAAGACCTTTTGACTGTTAAAGTCATCGTGAACAAGTTCATGACAAATCATTTAACGATTGTTACTAAGGTTATTGTTGAGGAATGCCGATTGGGTGGTCAAATTCTTTGTGACCACACAATGGCTATATTTCACCAAGTGTATGTGGACATCCATGCATTACAATTAGTTAAATCTATGGACACCCTTCATCTAGTGGTTGTGTTTGAAAATGTTAATGATGGCCTTCCTAACACCGAAAAATGCATGAAAGATTGGTGTGAAAAGTATACCTCCAAAAAACGTTAAAATTCCAAATACAAGTATGAACTTGTGTTATTTCAATGGGCAATACCTATGTTTGTAAAATAGGTGTGGTGTATTGTTTAAATTTTGTTCCAATTTGAATTACATAATCTTGATGTGATTATTTTTTAAAACATTTATGGCTTGAATTGGTGAACTTTTTGCGAAAGAGCAATCAATAATTGGGTTAATTCTTGATAATTGGATTGTAAATTTAACAATACCATGGAGTAGATAATTTGAGAACCACAAAGTAATTAAGAGGTTAGATAACATGGGGATCAAATAGGTAATTAGGTTTACTTAACTATCTAACCATGATATCAAAATCATCTAGGTGGGTTATGTTTTGATCATCCCATTTGATAAATTTATTAGTTGCAATTTTTATGTTGGGATTCATGTAACCCCTAAAAATACATATGATTAGGGATGTGCAAGCTTCAAACATGTTACAAAACATATGTGATCCTACTTTAGTTTAGTTTAATTTCATTTAATATATATGCTTGTTAAATATTGTTCTTTATCTTCAATTGAATCAATATACACAACTTTTAATTCTTGAAATTAAATTTTAAATTTTCATCATCATTAGTAGTGTGTAACATAATTACACAATATTTATGTTGTGATTCAATTAACTCTAATTATAACTTGTAATACCTATGATGGGGATACGTTAAAAATGTGTAATATTTATGTTGTGGTTCCATGATTGCAACATGTTGATTCAACATAATCACGATATTCATTACAAAATATTGTTAATTGTGCAATACTTATGTTGTGATTCAATTAATTCTATTTATAACTTGTAATACCTATGATGGGGGCATGTGGAAAATGTGCAATGCTTATGTTGGGGTTCCATGATTGCAACATGTTGATTTTTAACATAATCACAATATTCATTTCAAAATAATGTTAATTATGCAATACTTATGTTGTGAGTCAATTAACCCTTCTTAGAACTTGTAACACTCATGATGGGGGTATGCCAAAAATATGTAATATGTATGTCGGGGTTCATTGATTACAACAATATGTTGATTTATGTTATTCAAAATATTCATTTGACAATACCTTTGTTCACCATAACATAAAAACTAGTACTATCTAACCATTTAACGAAATTATAATAATGATCACATATATGAACATTCATTTCAACACAAAATGCATGACATGAAAACACATGGGTACATGTGGGGTGAACTACATATCTATTGTTCATTTGTTTCTCTTTTTTTGGATGACCTTTGCAACTCCCTCCCACCACCTTTCTCTTCCATAATGCTTTCTCCTTATCCTGTTCCTTGGTTACTTCCTTGACCTTTTGTTTATCCTTAACGTTGCTTATCTCTTTCAACTTCTTTTTACCCTTTGTCTTGGCACTACTAAGACCTTTTCCTTGGCCTTACACACTTTCCTTGGTGTGACTTTATGAACTACAAAGGGACCTTTTTCTCTTACTATGAGACCTCATTGGTTTTTCCATCACCTTCTTCACTCTCCTCACCTTTCGCACCTTCTTCATCTTCCTCACATCCCTCATCCTCTTCACCCTCCTTAGAATTAACATCTAGACACCCACCCTTAAATTATAATCTAGCCTTTAATGCCATTTTATATTGTTTCCATGTGATTATATCACGCTCCTTCCTTTTTATTTGAATAAACACCTCTTTGTATACCTTCATGTAATTTTCTTCCCCATCCCACCTCGTAGTCCTACACTGAACATGTCAAAAAAATCAAAACTAAAAAACAATGAAATTAATCAAGAAACCATTAAATTAAAAGTTTAACTACTCACCAAAAATGAACCATTTGGTTTATGTGGTATTTCTCCAACCCCAACAACATCTCCTTCTGCTTTTTAGCAAACCGTGGATGTTTGGATCCATATGCCCATCTCAACTTCATGTATGTTGAAAAGTGTTTGGAAGTCTAGATAAGGTCATTAACCTTGTCATTATTTTCCAAATTTAGGAAAGATTTTTGTGGAATTTCCCTTGCACTTTCTTTTTCTATAGTAATTTTTAAACGAGTTACCCCTTCTTTACGAAGCCAATATATCCCATAAAAATCTTTGAATCCACATGGAAAAACAATTATTAAAATGTGTAAATAACAAAATTCCAAATCAACTTCATATACTTGTACAAATGTTTCTTCAATCATTTATAGTAATAATGGTGATATTTGTTTTCCTTCAGTGAATAATTTTTTAAAGCAATATGATTCATTTCCACAACTATATATTATTGATCCATCTACACTTTAATTGTGAAAAACCCTAACCTCAAAGACTCTTGAACTCAATGTTTGAACCCAAGTATTAATGACATACACCAGGTTGATTTATAACCATTTAGGAAAGACAATTTTTTTGTGTAGATTTGGACTACATATATGTCTCTATTAATTTCCCACTTTTGTTTTCATTTCCCTCATTCTACCCAACCCAAGGACACCCCAAATTTCAAGAATTGTTGCAACTATATTAAAGAAACAAATAGTGATGGAATAATTTCTGTCATTAACATGTAGAAAGTTGACGGCCATTGAAAACAAAAATTAAAACCTTAAAAACTTCCTATGTTCACACAAGAATATTATCCAATTCACTTCCTATCAGGTCAGACCCTTTCTTCCTAATGCTATAACAAATGCTACAAAAAAAGCAAGGGGGGGCATTACGAGCCCCCTTCCTCCCTGTGTTATAAAAAATGTTGCAAAAAAGAAACACATGGGGGGGGGGGGCGCATTGTGAGCCCCCTTTTTTCTAATGTTGTAGCAAATGTTGCGAAAAAAAAAACACAAGGGGGCATCGTGCCCCCATTCTTCCTCATGGTGTAACAAATGTTGTTAAAAAAAACACAAGGGGGTGCATCACACCCTTTTTCCTTTTTAATGTTGCAACAAATGCTACAAGAAAAACACAAAGGAAGGCATCGCGACCTCCCTTCCTTTTCTTGCTACAATAAGTTATGTGAAAAAAAACACAATGGGGGGGATTATGGCCCCTCTTGTCCTCCTATTCCATCTAATGCTACCAAAAAAAACACAAGGGGGGGCATCACACCCCTCCCCTCCCCTTCTTCTTCATGTTATAGCAAATGCTATGGAAAAAAACACAAGGGGGGCATTGTGAGCCACTCCCTCTTTTTCATTATATAACAAGTGCTGTGAAAAAAAACACACAAAAGGCCATTGCGGCCCCTTTTCTTTTACCTATTGTAGTTGGTGCTGTGAAAACAAAACTTAAGGGGGGGGGCATCACCCCCCCCTTTTCAAGTTGAAACCAATGTTATAAAAAAAAACATGAGGGGGCCATTGCGCCTACCCTTTCCTCTTGTTATAATCATTGTTGCAAGAAAAACACATGCAAGGCGCAATGCTACAGTTGTATGCTACAAACGAAGGGGAACACAATGCCACATCTTCATGCTATTACTGTGAACCAAAAACTCAAGGGGAACACAATGCCCCCCACCTCCTTTTTGTTGTTGGGTTTGCAATAAAAAACATGCACACATACAAACAATAAGAACAACAAAGTAAAAAAAAAAACAAAAGAAAGAGAATGAAAGATAAATTTACCTCTCTGAACAAATAGTGTTATAAAAAAACAAAGAAGAAATGAAATGATGTCTAGAATAAATTATAATCTCAAATGAAGCCCTAATTCTAAAATTAAATTGATATTAAATGACTCAAAAAAATATTAGTAGGCATGTACTTTCTTTTTAGATGGAGGAAGTTAATCATTTTATGGAAATAAAAAGGGGTGGAAGGAATCCAAAAAATGGAAGGAGATAAGGGCCTAAACTTCCTTGATTTAAAACAATGGACCCACACGTTATTACTTTAAAATAGTGGCACTAGACTGAAGATTTTTTTCATCCATTTGTTTTCATTATGGTAATTAGTACCAATGTGGGTGTGGTTTTGCTCTCACCGAGTTGGTTATTCATTCAACTCCTTTTTGTGTTACCTTTATTATGGTCATATATGCACTTTGTAATGTGTTTTTAGTATGCAAAAGAATAGGAACGTTTAACACATGTGCTACCAACATTTCATGATTTAGTACCTAGATTATGAATAATTTATTTGTCTTTTGAAGTTTGGATTTGATGATTTGACGTGGGTATATTGATAGGAGTTCGTCTTGCCAGCTTCTAATTGATCACTAGCTAATATATAAGTAAAAGGCACATAATCTACTTTGTTTGCTTCAATTGCATCAAGTTACCACCCATAAGTTCAATTAAACATTCAATTATAGTTTCCATGAAAGACCTTTAAGAGGTGCTTGATCACAAAGATTTTCTATGAAGGTTTAGTTTTGATAAAAATGTTAGTGCATTTATAAAAACATCAAGGTCGATGTTTTCTTTCCTATATTCACTAACATCAATTAGATTTCATGGATTCAAGTCATTAGGATTAAACATAATGTTAATTTTTTTCATGACATCTTGAACATGAGGTGGGTTGAAGATTTACATATTTCCCATGAATTTTAATACCTGATCATGAATGTTATTGCCAAAAAGTCATGGCATATGGAAGGCAAACTTGTTTTGTGGGCTCAATGTCCAATAATCATCACCGTGGCTAATCTTGAACATGTAAATAAAAATATTTTTGAAATTCCTTGGAATTAATTCCCATTTTTTTTGCATGCAAGGTTTTTTCTCATGCTAAAAAATTCTTGCAACCATGATAGTAGTTGAAATCTTCCTTCATTTTATCTCATTACTTTTGAACATGTCTTATGGGTTGATTTATACATTTTCATCATGCTTTGCCTTTATGAATGCAAAAACTTCTTTGTGCTCCCAATTAAATTGTCTAGGTTTTCTAATTTGAAGCTCCATTGATGCATTTGAATTGAGGAAATAACTTTATTTCTGCCTTTATTTCTTTTCTTTGATGAACTTTCATCAATCTTGTTGTGTCCTTTTGCATTCAATTAAAAAAATTTGCTTACAAGAAGTTGACAATTATGACTTAATGATTTATTTTGCAAATTGAAGCAATTTGATGATACAATTGATAACAACAATTTGACAATAACAATTTCAACAATATTACCAAATTGCTAACAAGAAGTTGACACTTTATGGTTTGGTGATGTCTTTTGCAAATTGAAACATGTTTGATACAATTTGATGTTACAAATTTAACATAACAATATGAACAATGACAATTGAATGTTTGAGGTGTGTTTCCACATTCTATCCTAGGAGGTATGGGTTGTTTTCATCCTTGTGAATTTTTATCCACCACCATTACTACCTTCCATGGTTGTAATTACCATCCATCAAATAGTTGCAAACCAACAAAACTAGAGAATTGTAGTCTTTTACATCATGGGAAAAAAAAAAAAAAAAACTAATTGAAATGACTAACATTTCATAAGACCAAAGATGTAAAATATAGTTATTGTTTTAGAACAAACATTATAGTTGTTCCACCATCTTTGAATAAAAAAATGAAAATAAATTTGGTCTAAATTCTCCAAAAAATCTAGTAAGTACCTTCATGTCCCTCACAATAATGTCTTTTAAAATTATTTTTCATGCATACTAAAGGAGCATATAGATTTTTTTCCCCCACCAAATTCACACATATATATTACTTCCCAAGCATTGTACAAACTTGTCCCCAATTCCTTAAAGAAATAACGAACAAAGAATGAGCCTTGAAAGCCCTTCACCCAACTAGTCAAGAGAAAATGGTGAACCAAAAGGTTCCTCACCACCCATATACACATGGTCACCTCATCTTTAATTTTTTTTTTTTTACCTTATTTTTCAAATTCAACTTAAGAATTCACTTTAAAAACATAATTCAAATCTTCTCTTAAATAAATAAAAATAATCTTCAACTATCCACCTTTTAGAAGAAATCATTAAGAAATATATTAAAACAATGAAACTAATCAAATTTTCTTTTAAAATAATGTTTTTTTCAAATATTTTTTCCTACTATTGATAAATTAGATTTATTAGGTTATCATGCAATGATATTTTCATTGGAATTTCACTCCAAAATTAATCTTCAATTATTTTGCCTGACAAATAATTTTGTGATGATAATTATCATAAGTAACATTTTCACCCACAAATGTTTTAG
>Ga0116229_10005983_pt1 | contig 19700 bp, 16 predicted proteins | sample S1TSphgellanicum_3_FD_87313 | JGI IMG/M metagenome (GOLD analysis project Ga0116229, IMG submission 87313) | Host-associated microbial communities from peat moss isolated from Minnesota, USA - S1T2_Fc - Sphagnum magellanicum MG | ecosystem: Host-associated > Plants > Peat moss > Unclassified... | reverse complement strand
CAAAAAAAAAAGAAAAATAAAAATAAAAAAAAGAAAAGAGGGAGGAAAAAAAAAAAAGAAAAATAAAAAAAAAACAAAGAAAAAAAAAAAAAAAAAAAAACTTTGACACAATTACATAAATAGGAGTGCAATGGTGCATCAAAGCAACCATTGTGCACCTCCAATGAAATGACCTACAAACAAAGAAAGAGTGTGAAAAAAATAGAAGCAAAGATAGGTGGAATTGAGGGGAAAAAAAGGGGGGGGCAAATTGAACTTTGATGTTAATGTACAAAAAAGAGCCCAAAAACATAGATAGAGTTTCAATGCCATCATGTAAAAAGTATAGCAAAAACAAGAGCGAGCTTTGATGCCAATTGTAAAGTTTAGTGTGGTGCAATGTTGATGGTGCATTAGTCTTCAAAGTGGAACAAGCAAGGCAGGAAAAGAGAGTGTTGAAAGAAAAAAAGGTCAAAAAAATGAAAAGAAAAGAAAAAAAGGATGAAAAACATAAAATGTAAAGAAAGCTTTCAAGTAATCAATCTTCAAGGTGGGGAAAAAGTAGAAAAATGACTATTGTAGGTGTGAATGAAATGTGAATGCCTTGTAAGGATGTTATGTCCAACCTTTTAAAGAATAATCAGGTGTGAATCCAAATTGTGGCCATAAATGGGGTGTTTTGTACCTTTGATGCTTTCAACTAATTTTAAATTATCATTACGGATTATGGGTTGGTTACAATAGTGTAATGGGTGTAAGCAAGATAAAGTGAACAACTTGATTATCTTGTCAAAACTAGAACAAGTAGATTTAAAATAACAACAAAACCCATTATAAAATTGTGGAACATTGAATGTTTTCATTTCAATGATTAAATATGACATATGTTTACCCTAATGTGCATTGATTTTCATATTTCAAATTGTAGAAGTTTAAGTAGGTTTTTCAAAATGCAAGTAGCTTTTGATGTCTATTTTTCATTGTGGGCTTTTGGTTTCAAGTAGGTGTCAAGTAGGAAATAGATACATAAAGGAAATAATTTTTTTGTTGATGACTTGCTAAAACATATGTTGATCTTCATTTCCTAACTTATTACATATCAATTTCATTAATTTTTTAAACCAAAAAGTTGGTTTGAACACATTTTTCAATTAATTTCAAATGTACTTTTTATTTACTTTTTAAATTCATTTGTTTTTTATTTTCTTAGAATTAGATTCTTATAAACTTAATAAAGTCAACTAATGTAAAGCTCATTCATTCATAGGTTCATACATTTTACACATGAATATCATGCGTTGAAGACACATTTAATACATGAATAAATGTATTGATGGATGAAGTATGAACCTATGAATGAACAAAATGTTACATGAATTTAATATCTTCTTATAAATTTTTGTGTCAAATGTCTTTTCAATGGATGATATCAATGTGTGTAACATACAAATTATGAATGAACAAAATTTTCATGATTTTCATTACTAAGTCATGAAATGTTAAATTTGTGATGTATGAAGACCACCCAATTTTGATTGAAGGGGTGAAAGCACACTACAATGGCCAAAAAATGTAATCACAAATAGTGTTTTTCGAAACTATGAACTTTCAACTTCCACCAAACCAATATTAAAAGAGGTTTTCATAAATTATATTCAAAATAAGGCAATTCAATAGCTAAATAATGAAATTGTCAAAGGAAACTACATCTTTTGATTAATATTAAATGATTAAAGAGTATATTTGTGAGAATTCATATGTTACGATATATTATAAAGTGCAGATATATTTTTAAAATGATTCAAATAATTGCAAAACTTAATGAGATATGCAGTCATATATTGAATATGAATTAATTGTACCATTTCAATTACAATAGACAAGTTTGACTCATGTGATTTCACAAAAAAATCTAAACAATTTTTTCATTCAAATGAGCATAAGTGTGTTGAAAAAAAAACATTTTGTTGAAAAATTAAAGATGACAATAATTATGTTGGAGGCCTTTGAATTAAAATCCATTTTATATATTTATCAAAATGGTAGATGAAATCAAAGAAAAATTGCCCCCAAAATATACCCAAAATGAGTACATTTGTTTTGTTTAAAGTGCCCCCCCCCCCCATAGTGTGCTTTCCCCTGAAGGTGATTAAGTGAGAACTCAATCCAAGAATGCAATATTCACATCAACCTTAAACTACCATGTTTAAATTAGTTTGGAGTTCCCAAAACCAACACCCATTTTCATGATCCACATGCATTTATAGTGCCAAAGTAATGGCTTTGTACCCTATGCAATACCACACATGGGTGTTGATGAAAATGACCCAGTTTTAATTCATGGTAGTTAATTGAAAACATAGTCCCAAACTGCAATACCCACATCCCTTGAAATTGGGCTTTGAAAGGATGATAAAACCAAATAAACTAACATTTTTTTTGTGACCCATATGTAGGTATTACAAATTTTTCCTAAAATCTCAATGCATATTTTGTGAGCCATATGTGAGTATTACACATGATTCCAAAAGCCTAGTGTGTATTGAGTGCCCATATGTGGGTATTGCAAATTTTCCCCTGCATCATGGGGATTTTACAAGACATTATGGAGGTATTGCCTAAAAATCTTAAATTTTAACAACCTATATATGAAATTATAATGTAACAATAAAAGATGGTTTTGGGCCCATGACCAAAAGGTTTACCAAAAATCAAAATTGCTTTACATATATCTAGATGTTATAGGGGATTAGTTTTTCAAATGTAAACCTTAGCCTTTTATGTACATGATAGGTTGATGGAAATTGTCAAGTCTACAAAAATATGTCAAGAATATCCACTACATACAATCCTACCCACACCTTAATCCTTATTTGAAGGAGAAACATGTTTAGAACCATTATCCACATTGCTCGCCCCATGTGCTTAACAATAGGTTGCTAATTTTTTGTTGTATTTTTGCATGTTTGTGAGTATAGATGCGGTGATGTTCGAGTTGGAAAAGAACCATGATCACCATGAACTCATCCTTATTTGTCCTATCATTAGAAGAAAACTTGTCATTTGCAATTGTCGTATGTAATTGATTTCTAGTTGCATGTGACAATATGTCTACAAATTATATATATATAGTATGGATTTATATTTTATACATTTGTATTATTCTAAAGGGGTTGCTTATAGTAACATGTCACATTTAAACCTTATTTTAGTATTCATCATTATTAATAAATTAATAATATTTCAACCTTCCAATAAACTATGAATTGAATTTTGACATGTGTCCATTTGTGAAGAACAATTATATGGTAATTTTTAAAGCCCATTAATTTATTTTAAAGATTGATTAGGTAGGTAAGATGGTAAGGTTAGGCTAGTTAGGTAGATTGAAAATAATTCAATTGTGTGTTTGGGTTTAGCCTTTCAAGTTAAGCTTCTTTCATTGGCTCATCCCAAATGGCATTTGTTATTTGATTTGTGAGCAAGATTAATGCATTTAGTTATATAATGTGCACACTTGGAATGGAAGGGAAAAGATATGGGATAAAAAATTTAATTGCAAGTGTAGCCAATTTTGTTGCAACCTACATGCAAATATAATTACATGGTACATATGCCATACTAACCTAATTGACCTATTAGATGTATTAATTATATTATAAATAATAAAAGCTAGTAGGTAATAAAATTATAAAATTATGATAATAATAATAATTTTTAATAAGTAATATTAAATTAGTATTTGTAATTATAATATTATCATATAATCTAGATTAGTTAATGTAACATACTAACCATAGGTATACTAATATAATTAATAATATTGTAATATTACTTAACTTAGGCTAAGGTATTTGGAGGCCAGGTAGTGTAGCCTACTAACCATAAGTATCTTAACATAATTTAAAATATTATTAGTTTTAACAACTAGTTAGTTTAACAATAGTTAATTTAACTTTTTAATTATTTTAGCCTAATTTAGTTTAAGCATGTTTAGTTTAACCTAAGTTAATTTAGCCACAATTAGTTTATCTTCCTAGTTAGTTTAGCCATGGTGAATTTACCATGGTTAAGTTAACTTCTTAATTAATTTAGCCTTTTAGTTAATTTAATTTTTATTAATTTAGCCATGGTTAATTTAGCCTCTTAATTAATTTAGCAATGCTTAATTTAGTTATGGTTAGTTTAACTTTTTAATTAATTTAATTGTGATCAATTTAACTTAACTTAATTTAACTTTTGAGTAGGTTAGCCTCCTAATTAATTTAACCATGTAACATTTAACCTTTAAGTTAGTTTAGCCTCTTAGTTAGTTTAGTCATGGTTAGTTTATCTTAAGTTAGTTTAACTTAGGTTAGTTAGCTTCCTAGTTAGTTAATGATGATTAGTTTAGCCTAGGTTTAACCTCGGTTAGTGTGAGTTAAGCATAAGTTTAATTGATGTTTAGGCTTGGATGACCTATGTTTAAATTTAGTTAGCATGGGTTTAACTTTAGTAGTACATAGGTATAATACTGCTATACATAACCTTTGTAAATATATTGGATATATTAATTTAGGAATGTATTAGCTTAGGCCATTATTGTTATGACACATGTTCATTTACACCATTAGTTGCATGTTAGTTATACACAATTGTATGGTCCAAAAATTATACAATATCAATTTTATAGTTATAAGCATAACCAATTTAGTTGCAAACAACTAGTTGCATGTAATTGCACAGTGTTTGGTTGCAAACAATGAGATTTTTTCTAGTGTATGAAATTTACATTTTAGTAACAACTAACATTGCATGGGCCTTGTAAATAAACCCTAAACCAAACAAATAAAAAAGGTGGGTATGGGCATACATACCTCCATGGAGATTTCAAATTCATAGAAATCAATGATTATGTTAATTTATCGTATCTTGGTTGTTTTGTTGGACTCCCATTCCTAATATGTGCCATCACATGCCATCTTAAACCTTTTCGCATACACATATGGGGTTGTGCAAATGAGGGTTTGTAGGTCCTCATCCTTTTCAATGCTTGTGTGGGCTACCAATGCCCCAAAATTGAATGTGCAAGATTTGCAAAAGTGAATATGAAATTAATTGCACTAATTAAAAGGGGCTTTTGTACTTCAAATTTCCTTATATAAACAATTAGAACTAATCTCATTTTGCATGAGCTTTCACACAAGTTTGAGTAGCCACCTTTTGGTAATTTTGTTGTTGACTTACATGTGCATTGTTTAAGATGTGTGCATTCATCTAAATGTGGTCTTGCAATGAAACCCCCCTCACAAGTCAAAGGACAAGTAGATTTGACTTTCTTTACCACAAGGTTATGCACCTTCTTGAGATGTTTGGTGAACAATTATTGCATGACATATGCAAAGGAACACATGTTGACTTTGCACACCCATTTCAATCCCACCCTAGTCCAATTTGAATCCTTTTGGGCTATCTTGGGTGTTTGAAGGGTTTCATTTGCTCTTTCAATTGCCCCCCTTAACTACCAATTGAAATTGAGATGAAAAATGATTAGTGTACACTTGGCACTATTATCAATGTGAGTATTGCATAAACCATAGACCTTAGACTCTATTTGCCCTCATCACTTTTAGCTATTGCACAAAAAAAATCAAAAAGAAAACCCTAGCTTCCATCACATTTTGAGATGGAAGTTAAGATTTTTCTTTTATAAATTTGATGATAATTTACAAGAGGAAACAACACAAGTATGAGGCTGAGTGATTCAACTCAAATTGTCACATTCTTCTTCAAAGATTTTTTCATGAAAGTGAGAAAAAATCCTAAGACAAATGATACCTCACAAAGAGGTTTACTAAACGTATGATAAAATGAAAATTATATCGTATTACAATTTCTTCTTTGTATACATGGATCATCATTTGCTTCAATAGAGTTGGATTCATCGAATTGGTAGGAAGGCACCACAATGAAAATATATAATATTAATTGAGCTACATCATTGGAGTTAGGATATTCAACTCACCCTTGATCATCTCCTCCAACTGCATTTGATCAAACATGTTGAATTGAAATTGCAACTCCTTTTGATCTTCCTTTCCCCAACTTGATGTAAATGACATATTTTCCCACTAGTCATTTGATCACAAATCCTACACATGGACATAAAAATAGAAGAAAGAAATGAAGAAAGAAGACAAAAGCTCCCCACAAAAAAAAAAGCAAAAAGGAAACAAAAACAGAAACAAAAAAGTGGGGACAAAGAATAAAAAAAGAAAAATAATAGAAGGAAAAGAAAAGAAAGAAGAATAAAAAAGAAAAGAAATTAAAAGAAAAAAAATCAGAAAATAAAAAAAGAAAAGAAAAGAAAAGAAAGTAGGAAGAGAAAATCAAGAGAAATGGAAATACAAAAAAGGAAAAAGAACATAAAACTAAGTCTTCTTGACCCTAACACTTACTTGCCAATGTGATGACCTCGCAAGCTTGCTGTTGTTGTGCTACCCCTATTGCTACACCACATTGCTCATAATGATGTTGTTTGTTGTGAAGCCCTACATTGTTCTTGATGATATTGTTGTTGTGCAACCCTGGCATTGCTCTTGTAAACAATCCACTAGCCAGAAGAAGAAAAAAAGGAGATGAATAAAAAAGAAAAAAAAGGAAAAGGATAAGAGAGAAAGAGAAGAGAAAGAAAAAGAAAAAAAATGAGATGCCATTGACAAGTTAAGTTTAGTAATTAAGTTTAATAGGTAGGAAAATAAAGGGAGGGAAAAAATAATGAACCTGAAATTATTTCTTTACTAATTTCAATTCCATTATTTTTTTCATCCCTCTTTTTTTTAATAGACCCAAAACCCAACCAGTGTTCATCCAATGAAACTCAAAATGGGTTTTTCCCAACTAGTGTGTTGCTGGGTGCTGGTTCACTCTAACCATCTATCCTCCATGGTGAACTGGTGGGTGTTGCTTCACTTTGACTTGATAACCACCAATTGGTGTGAATAAACCATCATTCCATGAAATTTGTAATCTTTAGACATATAAAGCTTGAAATTCAGAGTCTTGTTTTTGTAGATCAATATATCCATATGAAAAACTTGATGTTAATAAGAAAGTTATGAATAGTTTCAACCAATTTTTTTAATTAAAATTTGTGAGGTAGGTGGGTTGGCAACCATCCAAAAGAGGGCTTACCAAATTTGGCTATAGGGAAGAGAGGAAATTAAAAAGTTCAGGAATCTTGCTGCATGTTGGTGACATGTTAGAACCTATTGTCTAAATATGGAGATATGGGCTTGTTTTTTCCAAAAACAAATTCACTAGTCTCAACCATTACTAACACTATTGTGAACAATGTTTTTTCTTTTACAATTTTGTCAAGTAAGTGGCTGGGGGATCATTTAGTGAATTTGGTTTCAATAGCACTTAAATAGTCCTTAGGTATCCCATTAGTTGGGTAGGTCCCTAAGTGTCTCTAAGTAGTTCTTTAGATAGTCCTCATGTAACTGTCTATTTAAGCTTTTGAAAATCCTTGGTAGCCCCCAAGAAGGTTTCATATAGCTTTTAAAGTAAACCTTAAATATCCCATAACTTGAGTAAGTCTTAAGGTGTCTCCTTGAATTCCCTGGGTAAGCCTTAGGTAGTCTCCTTAGTGATTCTTAAGTATCCAAAACCTAGGTAGACCTCTTAGATGTCTCCTCTAAATATGCCCTAGATAAGCCCCTAAAGTAACCCCTAGATATCCCTTATAAAATCCGTAGCCAACCCCTTAGATAGACTTTATGTAATGGCCTCAATCCTCTCTTCAATATCCCATAACATAAGTAAGTCCTAACATAGACATGTAAAGAAAGGCAAATTTTCCCTAGAACCGAGAGGAAACTCAAATCATCTTGGGTTGAGGAAATTTTTGTTTCCATTTGACTACAAAGAATTTGACACAATCCCATCCTGCATTTTGACTGCTATCTTTAGTTTAATGGAAACCCGAGGTTCTGCTCCTGAGTTTTAGTTTTAGTAGTCTTTGCAAACAACTTTTATATAACACAATCATCTTGGACTTGGATCTAGTTGAGTAAGATCAAATGCATGGATGGTTTGCTACATTCAAACACAATGTGTAACAATGGATATAACATTCACCTCTCTTCATGTTGAATCTGAGGGCCAAGTTGGTGGTGAAAATATATATAACCCTGAATGTTGTACATTTCAGCGTTGAGAATGCTAGTTGGCTACTATGACCATGATTGGCTATGTGTGTGACCCTAATAACATAAGGGACTCATAATGGCCCTGGTGGCCCATTATGGCAAGTTCAAATCACCAACAGTTAAAAATTAGGACATATTCCATGAAGTTCACAAAAGGTGAACTCATAGTTCACAGTAAAACCTGGTGAACATTCCTAAAAATGACAACTGCATTGTTCCAGAGTCTCTCCATTCCAGGTGGAGCCAATAAAATGTACCAAAGCTCTCTAATCCTTGTAATAACCTATACATCAAAGAAAGAGATATCATGTCACAAGCTTTACCTCCTGTGGTGGTTGTTCCAAGAGCTGTAGCAATTTTTCTGAAGGCATGAGAGGTCCCAGAAATTCAATCAGCAGATGGGTCTTGAATCACAAGTAGCAACTACCAAGTTCAATCTTTTCTAGCCACTTCGTAATCAAATTTTTTCTTCAAGTGAAAAACCCTTGTACACCAGAGACTCCTGTAAATTCCAGTGAGTAGGTTTTGTCTATACAGTAGTTTGGGCTAGTGCAGCAGAAGTAGGCTGCTGATGGTGTCAAGTATTGGCTCTGGGAGATTCTACAGTATGACAATATCAGCTGCAGCAACTGAAACAAGTAACTATACAAAAACACAGAGTGCAGAGATGATATAAGATCCAAGTGCAGATCTTCAGTGAACATGAGAGTGGAAAGGTATTCAGGTTCAGGGCATGACCAGACAGAAGAAGATATGCACTGCATGCTGTAACTCAGTTGCTCAGGAACAAGGTCTGTGGTCTGTTATAGCTGTTCCTTATTCTTCTGGGAACTAAAGAAACCTTTTAGGACCAGCACAACCTCTGTCTTGATGCTGAAAACCTGACAAAAGCACTTGAGAACAGATACCTTGCCCTGCAACATAACCTCTTATACTGCATTGCAGCTGGTTTAGATTCTCAAGCATTCCACAACTATAAAACATGAATATCTACAAGTAGTCACTGCAACTTGATGAACCAGATCTTGAAACAGAAAGAAGTTCTATTTCATTATCCTGCAAACAGTGTGAATAACAGCAGGTAAATCCATAGTCTGTAGTAACTGTCTGTCTTTCCTACAATAACCTGTCTTCATTAATATGTGGTCTTGTTATTGGAAAATGTGACACCAACAGAGAGAAGTTGAAACAGAAAGAGTAACTTCTGTTTTAACTCTCTTGCAAACAGCGTAAACAACGGCAGGTGAATCCATAGTCTGCAAGGGCTGCCTTCCTTTCCTCCAATGAGCTGTCTTCATCAATGTATGATATTGTTATCTGAAAATGCAACACCAAACACCTGATTCTGTTCAATAGATGTGACAACTGCAAAAGAAGAGATTTGGGTTCTAGAAATCACTGATTGAAAGAAGAAACAAACAGTGTTCCATTTCCTATTCCACACCAGAATCCACAGGATCGAGTCCACAACGAGCCACTACCAGTTCAGAGGCTAGTCCAGATGCTGAGCACAAACAGAAGTCAGAATTATGGCAACACAAGAGCATTTCAAAGGTGACAAATGCACCACATTGATAACCCTCAAGTTACCTCTTCTCCTCTCTTAATATGCCTTGTTGCCAATAAGACTGCCTGTCCATTATTGTCCTGCCACCCAAAACAAGAAGAGGTCAAATTCAGGGAAATTGAAGGCATGCAAAAAGTTCCTGACTTCAGGGTCAGAACATGAGACTCTATAAGACATCTCACACTATGACAACAGTGCTACACATTCAGTACTTCGAATTTATTGATCAGACTTGTGCTTGTGAATTTACAGTTGCTCTGAAAGTGTGGAAAGAAGACTATCTCTGACTGCTTCAACAAAGCAGGACCCAAAACAGCTGGAACTATATGTCTTGATACCCGGTATTATTAATTTGTGCAATGAACAGAGATGAACTGAAAACAAAGAAAGTTGTGGCAATTTGTTCATTGTACCATCATATCCAATACCTGATCTCTTTTAAAGGCCTTTGTGTTTGGTGTGCAGGAGTGGTTAATGCAGCTTTGCAGGGCAAAAAACGCAGAGCCTGCATCATTCATCATAAATAGACAGCATAATTCAAGTTCAAGAGGACTGAAGAGTCATCTAGAAATCATAAACTCCTATGTGGAACCCCAAGGCCCCAAAAGAAAGCAAAGAATAAAAAATGAAGGAACCTTGTGTATATCCACAGGAAACCCTTGTGATGACATCTCATTATTGTAAATGAATACCAATGTGCCCATTTCCCAGGGTACAATGAAATCTAATCTGTTCAGATCAGAATGTGTACCTTGACAATATGCAGCATAGTCATCACCCAATGCATCCAAATATACCTTTGTCACCAACCCTGCTTGTGCCTGCAAAATTACATCAAGATTGTCATGCTGTAAGTATCTTGTGCCAATACACATGCCCCATTTGCAACTTTATGCCTCCATTAAATCATAGCGACGGCAACATAAATGATGAGAAGTGGACTCCCTGGATGTTTTGTCGAATGAACACCTTAGCTTCTGGGGGAAGATCATCGATGTAGAGAAAATAGTCTTCAACTGGTGATGCCACAACAATTTCCCTACAGAGAAGAAACCAATTATATAATGTGAAAGACTGTCTTCTGTTCCTGTACATCTTGGACTTGTGTACCACACAGCTGTCAAACTTGACCCAAGATCCAAGACAAGAGTATGGCTTTCATTCCACTTGGCACAAAAAGAGGATAACATAAGGATACTTCACCCTAGTGTCACTGCCTCTCAGATGCACATTCTGAGCTGAAAATCTCTGAATGGCAAATAATCAGAGCAAGGTAATGTGGTTGCCCAAAACCTCCCAAAGACTCAGAAGCCCCTCATGTTCCCACACTTTAGATGACCGGTTCAATTAGGTCTTCCTTGACACTGGGTTTACTGTTATGAATGCACTTGAAGGGATATGAATGACAATACATAAGCAAGATGGTCACATGTCTGATCACTATGTTCTTGGTTTTGGTCAATGCTATTAACATGGGCTGTGGCTATTGGAAAGAAGCATATCAACTACTGCAAATTGTCAACTTGAAAAGAAGAAAAAAAAGAAAAGAGAAAAGATAGGACCACAGCACACAATATAGAGTAAGAGCAAAAGATGCAGGTATCTTACAAATTATTCAACTCAAACATTCCAATAATATGTCCATAAACATCGAGGGTGAACACTGTTTGACATAAATGTCAAGGAAGACCCCATGTTCACCACACCCATGTCATTCAAATCTTGCATCAGTGTTCTGAACTTTGACAGTAGCAGAAGAATCTCCACTGCATAGGAGATCACCTAGAAGGCCACAAAAGGATACGAGGGGAGAAAGTTTCTTTGTAAATGGCTTGTTTCAGTAGAGACAAAGACTGCAGAACACACAACACAAGACTGTCAACTGCAGATCTTAACCCTCTCCATTAATTACGATATGAACTGAGAGGACAGTATTCCCAACCTTTGTCTTTTGCAAGCTCTACATTCTAATGTACAATTTCATAGACAAGTCAGAATATCTCCCAAAAGAAATTTACTCTGACCATTAGACCAAAATTGAAGGAAAAGAAATAGAGAAGAGCAGATGAGAAGCATGTCCAGAGGGCTCACATGGGCTGCAATTTCTTTCATCTGGTTTCGAAATTCTTGTTCTTTAGAGGGTTCAACATCAGCAGGCAAGGCCACTGTTTGCCACCATCTGGAAAACAACTTGAAAACATCATTCTTGCACACTATGAACACTCAGAACAACTGAGACTCACAGCAGATCATGACTAAAGGTAGCACAGATATCCAACTTACAATTGCTTATAGCCCATGGCAAAGGGCTCCCATGCTTTCAACATTGTTGCTTCAGATATACCCCTTGATGAACTGTTGGCTAGTGTACCAGATTTTTCATTTTCAAGCTTCCAAGCTCTCAGAATTGTTGCAGCCACAACCTGATTTGAACAGTGATTGTGCACAGTTGAAAAATACCTCAGAACTGGTGGATTTACATCATTGCTAAACTATAATGCAACAGCACAGCATGCTAAGGTGTTCATAGAGTTCAACACACTTCCAGAAAAGGTGAGAAATACCTGAGCAGCAATGTGGAAAATGTCATTGGTCTCTGCCACCCATCCCAACTATGCTTACAACTTAAATTGCCAAGAAGGTGAGAAGCAACAGATGCCACAACATGATGAAAGGAACATACATACAAACAATACCAACATGGCAATTTTGAACTTCAAGAGACAAGAATTGTCATAAGTATTCCCAACTTGCAATATAAGTCAACCTGAAGGTAACTGAGAGATGAGTCAGTATTATCCTTATAGAAATTTCAGATCTGGCAACATATGAGCAAACAGGAAAATTAGGAGACCCAAGTGTAAAGGACAGAGAAAAACTGAGGAGCAGTTTGAAAAACAGCAGCAATCGCCTTCAACAGCAACACATAGGGTAGTTACCAGCTACAATGACCACATGTCAAGAGACAAGAAACACATCTGCATGGATATTGGTCAAGCAAAAACCTACCATCTGCAAACTGCTTGAAACTGGAAAGAGCATCAATGTTCTTGCAAAGTGACAGTGGGCCAGAACAAAGCAAACTGTGATATGCTTGCCATGCTGCCTCTGCACAAGCATCACTAGCAGCCAACCAGTTGCCATCAATAATCTGTCCACCTAAAGTGCACCAATTTTAGGCACCAAACAATGCAAATTCTTCATGTCAGATAACCTATCTTTCATGATGAGCACATTCAAGAGCAATGTGAAAAACTATAATGAGCAAAATGAGCATCAGGTTATAGCTCAGAGCTTCTTCCATCTAGAAGGCCAAATCTAACAAATCCAGTGAAGAAAAGATGCCAACCTGCAGTAAATGTCCTCTGAGCAGCCTCCCTTACACTTCACAACTGGTGGCAGCACAAAATGCTCAACATGGGGGAGTTGAAGACCACCACTAGCAAGTGCAGCCAATGCTTCTGGAGGCAGTGCCTTCTTTGGTTTTTTACTCCTCTCACATCCACAGTTTTCGTTGTCTTCATCCATGTGGGAAGGCATATCCCTCTCTTCCTCTTCGTCCATGTTGTGCCCTACATCTTCATCCCTGTCCATGTCTTCCTCGCTCCCTTCCTCATCTGCAAAGATATTCAAATCCATGGATTATTACTGGTCTTTGCAGCAACTTGACAAATTATATTTCACTCCTTCATCATTGGCAATGACTGCACCCCAATTTCACAAAGTCTTTGAAGCAGTTTGGGTAGGTGTCATACCTCCCACAGAATCTCCTTCTTGATGCAAAAGGCGTCGGGCTAGCTGGAGTTCTAGAGAACCCACATAGCAAAAGCAATAACTGCATACCATGGCATCTGCCTGATTCCGAAAAGTGTTTGTCAAATGCAGCACTCCCAATCTTGTGTCACCACTGCTAAAATTCAAGACCCCATTTACCCAATAATACCTTTCCCAGTCCCTTCTTCCACACATTAGATGTTCAGAGGGAAACAAAAATTTCTAAGAAGTGGATTTCGAGAACTTTGAAGGGAATATGTGAAATCATGATGCAAAAATGTTTGTCCATGTACACTGACCTTGTTGCTGGAGTGCTGTGCACCTACAAGCATGGGCTCTTGCAAAACCACTTCTTCTGCATTAAAGTCTTTCACTGCAAATACACCTGTTGCACCATTTTTGTTGCACCATTCACAAAAGGGCCTCCGACGGTACTCCTGCCCTAAAACCCTAAACCCTAAGAAATACGGACGCCAAAACCCTACATACTGTGGCATGAGTACAAAATCCTCAACGCACACAATACATTTCAAACAAATTACAAAGAACGACAACACGCACCAACCACAACAAAGAGCGAAAAAAATTACTCACCTTTGCCCATCTCTCCTCCGATGTACCGGACTTGCAGGCCTGGTCCCAATCCTGATGTAGAAAGCTGCTCATAGTATCTCTGCACCACCCACCCACAACAACAGGTGCTTACCTTTTCCTTCGGATTTCTGATTCCAGCAACAGAAACCACCATAATTCATGCATGCATTGCTTTGCAAACTGAATTTCCAAACCCAAAACGAAGGAACCAAGAAAAAAAAAGAACAAAGCCGAGTTGGGGAAAAAGAAAGAGTGCAGATCACCTGCATGGCGGAAGGAGATGGACATGAAAGCAGTTTGTGGACGCCATCCTGCAGAGAAGAATGAGCCTCATGGAAGGACATGGCTGCACACTGCTCACGGACCACAAAACCACGCACACTCTCTCGTCTTGCTAAGTGCTGAAAACTGTCATGGACAAGGTTTAGGGTTAGGGTTTGGCTTGGTGTTGTACAGAAGAGAAATTGCCTGAAGTGTATATGGATGGCATCTTATGGCCATGTCAGACCTGGTGGTCGTGGCAGTGGCAGTGGCAGGCCAGTGTTTAGGATGATAAAAAATTACATGAGTCCACCACACCTTCAGTGGTAGCTGACAATAAATCCCATGTGGCAGGTGCATTGGTGTTAACTTAGTGTTAACACCCAATGTTTACTTACAACTAATTTTCAAAATTTGTAGATTTTAGAACTTATGCACGGTGTTACATAGGGCCTGAAAAAGGAGGGTTTAACTCAATGTTAGCATTCCCTCCTCTCTCTTCCCTCACCCCTCTTTCTCTCTTTGTTCATGCTGCCTTTCTTTCATTCTTGCACCTCTTTTCTTACATATTTTCTATCAAGTTTCATTGTCCAACGTAGTTCAAAATTTTGTCTCTATTGTAAGTTCCAAGAAAAGTTGTCTTTCTATTGTAATAATGCAAGTTTGCAATTCTTGTGTCATCAAGATTCAAAAGTCCAAAATAATTTCAAAATAATTTCAAAACAAGTTCTATCTCTATTGCAGTCCAAGTTTCCATTTCTTTCATGAAGCTTCAATACCCAAAGTAGTTCCAAGAAAATTTTGTCTTTACTACAAATTCCAAGTCTATACTTTGCATTTAATTACAAAGTTCCATCCTATTTTTTTACAAATAGTACCAAGATTGTAGTCAAGATGTAGCCCTGTGACAACGGTGAACAAAGTGGCTTTAGGAGTCTCCATCAAATAGCATTACCAAGAGTTGAATTGTTGCCCTTTGATGATGAGGACAATAGCTTCAACCAACATCATGAAATGCCAACAACACCAACAAATAGTGTTGTAAGTGCCTCCTCAACAAGTATTGAATCAAACTCCATTTCTCGTTGTTTTTTGTATGTATCTTTAAAATAAGAAAAAAAAACCACATCAATATTTTTAAAAACAAGAAAAAACCACATTAGTATTCAAAATGCATTAGGTAAAAGAATTGTATTCAATTGCAAATATCATAAACATCAATGATGATAACGCAAGAGCATCAAGAACACTTCAAATGAACAAAGGAAACAAAAAGTCATCATAGATTCAAATTTTGTAAAAATAAAATCAAGTAAACCAAAACAATTGAATTAGGAGAGTTCAAATATTTTTGCATTAATCAAAGCAAAGAAAGTAGAGCATGAAGCAAGCTCAATCATGGTTGATTCAAGAAATAACATGAAAACATCAACCACCAAGTGGAAGGGCATTTTAATAGTTGTAATGGCCAATGGTCATGCTAAACATTTTCACAATGGAGGGGCTTGTAAGGATAGGTGGGGGTCTCTATATGGAGAATAAAAGAAAATCAATGATTACAAATGCATTATAGGTCACAATGAGGACTACTAGGAAATGTCCATAAAAGATAGGCTTATGCAAGGATTGCCCAAGAGTTTCAATAGATCATATTTCAATTTCATGCATGATTTCATACATAACAGATTGTGTTTCAATTAGCCACATTCACAAAATGTCATGGATCCAAAAGATAATGTTAATTGAGTGTAACTTTCCACAAGAATCTTCACCATATGATGACCTTGACTTTAATGAAAAAATATTGTTGAGAGAATTGTATCTCCCCTTGGACTTGATATTAATCCCATCCTACATTATGTAAAAGATTTCAAGAAAGGTATAGTTGGGTAATGCTTCCTAATCTTTATATTCCTAGCCATAAAACACTAGTTAGTTTTGTCTCCCCCCCCCAAGTGAATAAAAAACCCCATCACCAACTATTACATCTAACAACCCAACATTTCAAGTACAAATACAAGGTAAGCAACAACATACCCATTTTTTGACAAACTACACAACCATATTTAATTCCAAGAAAAAAAGGTCCAAATATTCCCTCACCACGAAAACTTAGTGGTGTAGATAATGCTATTGGACAACCTTTATGTCAAGTCGGGAGTATGAGAATCAAAAGGAAATTTCATTCAATTCACAATAAACACATTGAACTAATTATCTAAGTTAATTATCTGAATTAAAATAATTAATTTTCAGATAATCCAAATAATCCATATGATTAATTATTGAAATTTTATCTACATTCAAATCATTAATTAATGATCTAAATTAGACTGATTGATTAAAAAATATTATTTTAGATAATTAATTCACATATATAATTATCAAATAATTATTTATTTAATTTTATATTAAAGAATAAAAATGAAAACAAAAAATGTGGGAATTTTTTTTTTGGTTGTAACCCAATTTACAACTAATGTGCAATTAAAAAATTAACCTATAATTTTTGTCCTTGAATATCATCTCACAAACTATATAAATTTATTTTTTCTTATGTTTTCATAATAAAATACATGAATTTGGAATGAACTCAAAAAAATTTAACCTTAAAGATAAAATAAAAATATTTACATGGTTATTCTTTAATTCACCTGCTTTTCCACCTTCTTTGTCGCAACCCCACTTTGGCCAAGTGTGGGGGTGAAGCCCAACACTTGGAAAAGTTGGAGGTTGGGAGTCTTCCGAGACTCTCGAATGTTCAGAGCTCGACAACAAGGGGCAAAACACCTTGCATTGGAATGTTCTTGGTGTCATTGAAAAGGTCTTGAAACTTAGATATCGAAAATGTCCTCGCATTGGCAATTCGGACATCTGCAGCCCAAGTTATGGGCAAAAGAAGGGCCGGGAGTCAAACTGGCAGTTTGACTCCCGACCACTAAAAGTCGGGAATCGACTTCTTTTCGACGTCCGATTTGAGCGTGCGACATGGCATTGGAAAGATCTCGACGAGGGCTACAACTTTGGTTTAAACCTCATCGCGATCTAACTCTGTAATCGGGAGTTATGGCAGTTCAAAATTTCGGGAGTTTCGCTGGGACAATTTCGGGACTCCATTTCGGGAGTCCCGGGAATTTGTGCCATTCGGATGTAGCCTCCGTGACCAGCCGCAGAGAATACAATATGGGGGAAGGTGGTGGCTTCCCCCGAGTCCGGGCCGTGGTGAGTCTTGTGTGTCCAAGTGCCCGTGGTAAGTCCCAACACCAAAGGGTGTCCTAAATGCTAAACTAACCCGATTTGGTTGGTTTTTGGATGCAGATTCACACGAGCTAATCTAGTCCCTCTTCCTAGTTTAATCCCGGGACTCCCAACTCGACCCTCTACCCCTTTCTAAAGTTGGAAGCCGGGAGCGTGTTACCAAGTTCAACTTTTCGCAACTTGACTCTGTGAAACCCTCAAGTGGGTTTCACCCCGTGGCTTGGGAGCGCGTCATTTTTAGCTACTTGCCTAATTAAGTAAATAAATAATTAGTTTTTTTTTACCGACCTATGCTTATTTATTGACATACTTAGCTATTTAAATTTATTTTTATTTTTAAAAAATTAAATTAATATGTCATCTGGTAATTTTTTATTATGCCATGTGTCACAATCTAAGATCATATAAATGAATAATCATAATGGATGGTGGAGATCAATATTCAAAAAAAACAAAATCCACCATAATGCCATGTGTTAGATTTTGATGGATCAATGAAAAATGATGTCAACATGATTTTACCATGGTAGTTATAAACTAATTGCATTAAAATTACTAAATAATTGTTATTTCATAATTGTAGTTAAATTTCATGAATTACATATGTATATGGTTTCACATACAATGAGTTGCATTCATTGTAACTCATGCAATTTGTTTAATAACACTCATGCCTATAAAAATACGTTGGGTTGCAATGAGCTGCAAATGAATTATAAATGGTAATTGCAACTCAAAAACTCAATTGTAAGGCTAGTTGCAAATCACCCCATTTTTTCATAATGGTAGACCTCTAGGCTTTATTTCCATCCATTTGATATTTTTCATTCCACATTTTTATTATATGCAGTAGAGTCATGTGGAGGTCATGATACCCCTAAAAGCATCTCAAGTAATGTTTAATATGTGATTGTGCAATGTTAAATCAAAAGCTTCAATAATAGGCCTTAAATAGTTCTATATTCATTGCAGCTCATGCCATAATGCCATTATTTTTGCCTTCCCTTCTTATTTGCTTTTACATTGATTATATTTATTACATCTATAAGTGGTATCAACTACATGCCAAACATTTAGGAAATTTGATGTCCAAAAATAAAGCCTTCCTTTTTTGGGTGTTAATTTTTTAAGGTGTACCAAAATTTTATCATAATGTCACCATTTTTTGTCTTTTTTACCTAGTCCTTTTTTACTATGTAAAGACACATTTATGGATGATTATGATGAAATCTAAAATTGTGATGGTTTAAAATATAATCCTTCTGAAATTTTTGACAACTTTTGATTCATTATTTTTTATGGGGATCAAAATATAGGGTAAAAAAGACTAAGCCTTTTTTGTCTTATGTGGTACACTTTAAAAGATTTTCACCCTTCTTTATAATGTAATAATGGGTAAAATTATGGTTGCCAGAACAAAAGTTAGAATCAAGGGCCCCAATAACAACCTTGGAGTTGTACCTATTTTAATAGAATGGGAGAATTGTTATGTTTGACAACTTGGTCAAAATGAGAGCTATTCAAAAAAACCAAACATATCATTTTACTTTTTAAAACCAAACCAAATTTTTTTAGCTTTCACAAGATATGCACAAAGTCAAGTTGTTTAACATCAACCAAGTCAAAATGGCCTTTTTGCACTGAAATTTTTTGGGCTTATGATGTTTTGCCTTATCTTATAGTTGCATTTTCAACTTTACTCAAATAGGTTTTAGTTACACAGTGTGGGAATATGTGTCAATTATATTGTGACATTGGCCAAACAAATATAAATGCCACTAAAAAGAAGAGAATGGATGGCCATAAGGTGTAATTCATAACTAAAATTATCTCCAAATATTACCTATTTATGAAGATGATTTGATCAGATTTTTGATACGTAAGAAAAAAAATGACAACATTGGAAGTAGTAGCACTAGAAGAAAAACATGTATTTTCGACTGCTCTTTGTAACTAAATTTTAGTCGCAAGAGACATTTTGCAACTAAAATCCTTTTAGTCGCCTAAAACAAGTCGCATGTGAAAACTAGTCGCAAATGACAAAGAGTATAAAGTCAACAAATACATTTCATCCT
>Ga0116229_10005979_pt1 | contig 19703 bp, 18 predicted proteins | sample S1TSphgellanicum_3_FD_87313 | JGI IMG/M metagenome (GOLD analysis project Ga0116229, IMG submission 87313) | Host-associated microbial communities from peat moss isolated from Minnesota, USA - S1T2_Fc - Sphagnum magellanicum MG | ecosystem: Host-associated > Plants > Peat moss > Unclassified... | reverse complement strand
CTTCTTCTTCTTCTTCAGAAATGGTTTTGAGCAAACCACCAAAAAGCTTTGTTTTGTGTTGTAGATTCTTGAGGTTCTTCTTCCTCACATATTTGGTTCCGAGTTTATAGAGCGCTTCGTTTCCTGATTCTCCGGGATTTGAAAGATCCAGGGAAAGATTACGGTTTTGTTTTCTTGAGATGTTGTTTTCTTGAGCTGGATCAAGAGGGTGGGGGACGAGATCAACCGATATGCTGCAGGGTTTTGTGGTGTTGTTGTGCCTGCCATGGCTTCTGCTGATGCCTCACATAGCAGCCACAAATGCAGATGGTATGCGGAAACAGATCCCTCCTTTCTTCCCTTCTTCCCATCCTCAGTTTGACTACCAACTTGTCCTGATCAATGGCAAAAAGGATGTGCAGATTCTTGCATAAGAATCTTGAGTAAGAAAATCCTTGAAAAGAAATCCTTGAAATTCGTGGAAGAGAGAGCTTGGCTATGGCCTATTGCACCCATCCATCTTGAATGCCAGCTCAAGAAACAAGCCCTGGATTTCAGCTGTAACCAAAGAAACCACACAACAGATTTACTGGAGAATCAGAGCCTGCAACAAGAAGCAGTCTGGGCTACTAGTGCATCTACTCTACATCAGCTTGTCAACAAGAAGTCTCACCAACTGATGTTGGTCTTCAGCTTGATTTTTTTGTTTCAGGAATGAATACCAAAAGCCAGGGAATTTGCAACTTTTTTTAGACAGGAAGCAGCTCCTCCTCAAAACGGGAGGGACTTTCTTTGTGGAAGAGATTGAAACCCTAAACTTTGGTGGAGATGGAAGCTGGTTTGGATTTGAGAATTTTGGAGTCTTGATTTTTTTGGGTGACCCTCAGTCTTCATATCTGTTGCACAGGTATGGCATTGAAGGCAGTGCAAGAAAGCCTGATTGACCCAAGGAATGTGTTCTCAACTTGGGATATAACCTTGGTGACTCCCTGCACCTGGACCAATATTGCATGTGACTCTCAGAACCATGTTATAAATCTGTGAGTTTCTTCTCCCCCTCAGTTCATCAGAGAATACAGAAGATCCCAAAATGAAGATTGCTGCTTAGCTGGGCCAGCTGAATTCAGTTCCCTCATCATGTCTTGACTCACCAAAATTCTTTCACAACCCATCCAGATTTCTGAAGATCAATTGTTTTCAGTTCTGTACGTTTGAATGATCTGGGAGTTTTCTTGGACACAGGAACTTAGGGAGTCAAGGACTGTTGGGGACACTTTCACCACAAATTGGCAACCTGCTGTTTCTGCAAAGCCTGTAGGACTTCCAGAACTCACAGGCTTCCCCAAGTTCCAAGAATTGGGTTGGAGTAACATAAGCTGAGGAAAAGAGTATATTAAAGGAGAATATCATCGCATGAATGGTTTTCTGCTCCAAACTTGCCTCATGGGAAGTTCAGCTGAGTGTCCTGAACATACTAGTATTTGTTTCACTGGTAGTGTGTGTGAGTAATTGTTTACATGGTGTTGTCATTTCACAGGAACCTTCAGAATAACAGTATATCTGGAGGAATTCCAGCAACAATCGGCCAGCTGACCCAGCTCACAAGTCTTTTCCTGTATGGAAACAATTTCACGGGCCAGATCCCTGCTTCCATTGGGAACCTCTCTAGTCTAGTACTACTGTAAGTTTAACCAACACGTGCTGATGCATATATGCTTACATGACAATGTTGCTTGCACATCCATGAATAATGTTCTTCGTATTCTGCTGGCTTGAACAGAAGACAAAGAACATTGATTGTTGATGGAGAACTAACAGATTGACTTGGGTGGCAGGAAACTCAACAACAATAGCTTGAATGGACAAATACCTCCATCAATTTCCAACATTACATCTCTAAAAACTTTGTAAAGTACACCTGAATGTGCAAAAAACATGTTTCTGTTCTTAGTGCTCCAGCATCAATGTCAATGACAAAAATGCATTTGTCAGTGTTTGTTCAGTGCCCACAAGCACAGCATTTGTTAAGCTTGAGATGTTCTATCTTGCAGACCAATAAAGCACAAATCTGGACAAGGTTTGTACTGATATCTAGTGATTGAAATTGGTCAGGGATGTTGCTTTCAATAATCTCAGTGGACAAGTTCCATCAACGGGTGCCCAAGTTTTGTAAGCTTTGAGTTATCACTACTCCTTGGTAAACATGCTAGTAATTATCATGTGACTTCACATTTCCTAGGAACAAAGTGTCCAAGGAAAGGAGGCATCTGAAGGTGAAAATTGTGAACAAATGCTGTCTGCAGGGCACAAGGCAATCCACAGCTCTGTGGACTTCCAATAGGGAAACCTTGTCCAGGAGACCAGCCCTTCCCTTCTCCTGCACATGGTATCATTTCTGCTTTAAGAATTCATTCATTGTAGATATAGGAGACCAGACATATGTGAGTATGTCTTACTACTTTCCCTTGGGAAAGTGTTGTTCTGCACTGTTTTACTTCTACCAGAAAGGTGTAGATGTGAAGAGGTTAATTATTCTGAATGGCATGTGGCCATGTGAGGAATTGGGGGGTGACAGGGTCAACTGCCACTGGAGCTATAGCTGGGGGAGTTGTAGGTGCAGTCTTACTCATAGTAGTCCTTCCTGCACTCTGTTTAGTATGGTATCGACGCCGGCAGTATCACACTGGGAAAGAAATCTTCTATGATGTTTCAGGTATGCTTTATTGTCCAGATGCTTCTTTCACATGCCCTTGATACAAACCCAACTTGTCTTGCAATCCACAAAGCTAAATAAGCAGCCCATCATTTGAGTGTCACATATTTGGAGGCTTTGCAAATCTCCTAGACCATGAAGATTGTCGACCATGTTGGTCTAAAGCTCAATTCCTTTTCCTTGGTTTTCCAGTTTTTTTCATACCTTATTGTCAGCCTACTGGAATTGGGCTTGCAGGATATGCACCAGAGGATAACCTTGAATCGAGCCTTGGACAAATGAAGAAGTTTTCGATTCGTGAGATGCAAATAGCTACCAACAACTTCAGCTCAAAAAATGTGATTGGAGCAGGGGGCTTTGGAAAGGTGTATGTGGGATCACTGGTTGATGGGACCAAAGTAGCTGTGAAGCGTCTCAATAAGGAGAAAACACCTGGTGGGGAGGCCTCATTTCAAACTGAAGTGGAGATTATTAGCATGGCTCTGCACCGGAACTTGCTGCGCTTGCTGGTAACCCATTGTTGTCCCACATATACAACATAATATCTTTGGACATTGGGAAGACCTACTACTTCCCTTGACATTCTTGTTCCAGGAAGTTTCTAGTGTCGAGACTTGATAGTTGTGTGCAACATTGTGCAGGGCTTTTGCATGACACCATCAGAACGAATTCTGGTGTATCCCTTCATGCCCAATGGCAGTGTGGCAGACCGCCTTCATGGTCTCTCTCTCTCTCTCTTTCTTTATCCCAGCTCTAATCACAGAGAGAACCCTAAACCTGTACCTGGATAATCTGGAACTGATATGTTCTAATGGCTTCACAATAACTTATCTCTAAATCTGATTAGTAGAAAAACAATCATCAAACAATCATGTGTTGGTGTGAATGCAGAGAACACTCATGGGGCTCCACCAGCCCTGGATTGGTCAAAACGTAAGCACATAGCATTGGGCGCAGCGCGGGGGCTGTCATATTTGCATGAGCACTGTGATCCCAAGATCATTCACCGTGATGTGAAGGTCTGTATGGATTCTGATTCTCCAACCCTGTCATGTGTGCTCCTACTTCTTTCCCCTTCCGATCAGAGACTATGTGTGTTCAAACACATGTTGCATTTAGTGTTGCAGATATTCATCACATGATATACACTTCTTCTTCCAGAGGAAGGGATTCTCTTCCAGAATATATCTTTGTCCTCTGTTGCACTGAATACTAAAACCCTGAAGTCCTAACATTCAGATTCTTTTCTCTGTTGTCCCTTTATTCTGAGGAGCTGATAAAGATGAGCAGAATACTCTGGGATCTTGTGAAAAAGTTCACAACATTAGATGACCAAGGTTGGGGTTTTGAGTTGGATCCCAACTGTCGAAGTGCAGTGTGACTTTGGTTGATGTAGGAGGCGATGGATGCAGGCTGCAAATGTGTTGCTCAACAGTGAGTTTGAGGCGGTTGTTGGAGATTTTGGGTTAGCAAAATTACTGGACTACAAAAACACACATGTCACGACATTAGTGCGGGGGACTGCAGGCCACATTGCTCCTGAGTATCTGTCAACAGGAAAATCTTCAGAAAAGACGGATGTGTTTGGTTATGGTATCATGCTGCTGGAGCTCATCACTGGGGAACGAGCATTCGATTTCACGCGTCTGGCCAATGATGATGATGTCATGCTACTGGACTGGGTAAGAAACAAGAACAGTCAGAAGAATCTTGAAGTATCATTTGAATTCTGCTAATTCAAGGATTACTTAACATCTGGAGTGTTATACTATGGACACTTACTGATAACAGTATTTATGTGGAATCAACAGGTGAAGCGATTGCAACGTGAGAATAAATTAGACCAGCTGGTGGACTCAAAATTGCAAAAGCAATATGACCATCAAGAAGTTGAGGCGTTGATTCAGGTGCAAGACAGCCTTAAGAATGCAATATTTGCCGTCCCCTTTTGCTTAGATGACTCCTTTTTATTTTCCTTTGGCCATTGGCTATAATTATTTCCAGTAATTGCAAGGATGTTGATCTGATGGGCTGGCAAAGTGAGACATGTTGCAGGTTGCATTGCTGTGCACACAGATGTCACCAACTGAGAGGCCCAGAATGGTGGATGTAGTGCGCATGCTGGAAGGTGATGGGCTGGCGGAGCGTTGGGAGGAGTGGCAGAAGGTGGAGCTTGTGAGGCAGGGCCAGGAGAGTGACCTCATGCCACGTGCTCTCTCTGATTGGATTGAGGATTCTACCATCAACATGGATGCAGTTGAACTCTCTGCTGGGCGATGATATAGCATGTGTCGTGTGCATTTGTTTTCTGAACCAAATGCAGCCAGACATATCGAGGTAGGTCATGTTTCAGATAGATCATATGCCACTGCAGGGACCAACACATTGTGAGTGGGTTCAAAATGTAATTCAGAAAAGATCCTTTTGCTCCTCAAATGAAGATTAATTACCAGATTACATGACTTCATTAGATTGGTGGAACCACCGACAATAATGCCAACATGTGGATGAGAGAATCTAATGTTTTCAGATCAAACATGTGGCAATGGGTCTGGTTTGTTGAATGCACAAAGAGTTCAGTGCATTACACAACAAACTGAGCAGAAATGCCATGCTCATCATCAGGGTTGAAATTAGAAGTCAAATGCATGTGTGTTGTGTGTATAATGTCAGCCATCATGCCATTGGTTCTGGGAAGTGTATCCAACAAGATCTCAATTGCACATGAACATTGTCTGTTGATGTTATTAGTGCCATCTTGCACCAAACACTTGGGTTTTTTCAGAGTCTTTATAACCAAATCCATTATCGTATCTCTATTCCAATCTTAGAGGATGTTACTCTTTGTAAATTTTATGGAACAAGTGAGATAAAGAGATTTTTTTTAATATCCTATGAGGTACTAGAGTGTTTTTTTTTAATATATTTTAAAAGATTAATACATTTTAAATCTATATTCTCATAATCCAATTCTTAGTAAGAACACTATTTATATACTTGTTTGATCATTGAAAGAGAGTAGTAATTGAAACTTAGATGAGAATTTTCTTGTTGAATTATTGCAAGTTGCCTTTTTGGACAATCTTATTATGTGGTGTCCAAATTGAATATGAATAAAGATTTTGGAAATTTTAAATGAAATAAAATTGGAAGGCCAACAATTTACAAAGTGACATACAAGAGTTAAATAGAGATTTGGATTTCAAGTGTGAACTCTAAACCTGGAAATCAATTTGAGATAAATCATTCATTAGAATAAGGTTTTTAACAATGTAAGACTAATTACAAGACAATTTTGTCAATGACTCTAAGTTCTAACTTGAAACTTCTTAAATATTATTGAAAGAAAATTTCTATTCAATTAAGGAAATTTGGTGGGAACATTGAGTGATTATATGTCATATGACATTTAGTTAGGTCATATTTAGGGGATACAACTATGTGCTTTTAATTAAAAAGCAAATAGGATGAATTTGAACCAAACGTATTCACTGATTCCTGTGATAATAACATTTAACGGTTACTTCTCATGCCAAGATCTGCGAATTGCAACTTTTCACAGGCTAGAATGTGAATTATATGCGAAGTAAATCCCCAAGGAAGAACAGAAACATTGCAATGCAAATTCAAAACTCAGAACATCTACAGACCATTTTTTAATTCTGGAAATCCTTATGAGAAAGCAGCATCACAAGCATGTGTTACACACTCTACTGCTAACTTATTTGCATTGCAACTCTCAGTGTATTATATTTGCATACTCTGCTGCTACCTGGAATAACAATCTCAGAGTAGTACATTTGTTTTGCATACTCTGCTTCTACTTGCAATGAGACTCACAAAGTACTACGTTTGTACTCTGCTAGTACGTGCAAATGAGACTCTTATCTTTCCCAGGGATAGCTTGCCTGAGATTTGTGGACCAAAGACCTCTTAGAGGTGTTCAACCTGAACTTTTCTGACTCTTACAGATGTTTTATGCATATCAAATATCAATGCAAAATGCAATATGGAAGAATATACAATGCTAGACTGCTAAAACAGAAACAAGAATTTTCCAGTGCACAAACTGTGTTTCCTCTCTCTCTAAATTGACCTTCTGGTATATATGACGTTATAAAAGTGTGTGTTGCCATGAGCAGCCTTGTGTATTTTCTTCTCAAGTAGCAATACATGTGACTCGAAGCACAGCTTGTGCCATAATGGGCGAGAGTTTGCTGAGGCAGAACTGTTCCCATGGGTCTTGCTGCTTGAAATCCAAATCAGCAGCTTCAAAGTCTGTCATTGACTGGGCATCAGGAGGACATTTGTGGTATGCTGAGCACAGGTCTACTACAAGCTTTCGAGCAACTTCACGTGCTTCTGGTAGCCTGTCATTCAATTGTGCAGCTGCAAGCTGAATGAGTAGCTCCATTCCATACTGCTTGATTCCATCAACTCCCTGAGGAAAGATTATCAATATTTGAATTTTTGCAGCACAATAATAACTCTGATGCCTGGATATAATGCATGACTCAGACACCAAATTCTGGAAGCAGATTGGTTAAAGATATTGCTCAACTCATCAACTGGACAACAAAGAGTCTCCACAGATATGTTGTCAGCTGACAACACAAGAGGCTAATGCCAAAGGAATGTTGAGAATAAAAGTCCTGCCTCAAAGGAGCACAGTAAACTTATGGCATACACCAACTGGGTTTTGACTTTTGGGTAGAGCAACAAAGATTCCCAGCAATTATTGCAAACTGACACATGTCAAAGGGACGTACCAGCCTTGACACAGACTTATACACACACACAGCTGCCTTAGCACGCACTCGTGGGTTACGGTGACTGACATAAGGCTGCAATTTCTGCAACATGGGCTGAGGAGAAATTGATGTTGTCATGCCTATGAGAGTTCTTTCTGCTTCTTCACACACAAAACGCTTGTCCTGGGATGCCTTCAACAGAAGCTGAAGCAACTGCAAAGAAACACAACCCATTTTCAGATTTCCACAATGAAGCAAATCTTCAGTGTGGATTGCTTGAAAACATTGTCAAGTAGTATTACATCTGTTGGACAGAGTAGAAAAAGTGCTGAATCTGAGACAAGCTGAAGAACAGGAGCTAATTCTCCAAGAATGAAGTACAAGAGGAGGCCACCCCATACAGAAGATAACAGATTGCACAGTAACAACTTGCAGCCAGTAACACAAAAAATGGTAATAATACCAGTTCTTGCTCTCCAAGTATTGGCTACTACTGTGACAAAATGGCAAGAATCCTGGTGATATGGAGCCCTATTGGCAGAGAACTTGAGCACATGCAGCTAGACAGTCTAAAGAGGACTGGTTCTTTACCAGTGGGTCCAACAAATCAAGGAGCTGATCTTGGTAGGCCTTGAACATGTCTTTTGATGTCATGAGTGCTGTCTTGCACAAAGCACTTCTTGGGTTTTTCACAGACTTGATAACCAAAGCCACTACTGCATCTCTGTTTGAAGTGCAACCAGATCAGAGGGTATTTAAAAGCAACCTTGGTGAGAAGAACAAGCATGCGCACTGAACAACATGACCTTACCACTCTAGTTAGCACTCTTTAGAACCTGACACAGCATAGTTTTGACAAAAAACCTGCAACTACAACTTATACTGCAGCTTTTTTGCATCAAATGCAATTCTAGAGTTCAAGTTGTATTGCATTTGATGCAAGGAATTGTGTGCTCCGTATACTACAAGACATGTCTCTCCTTACTTGCGCCCTGGATGATGTACATTTAGAGTCTGCATGATGTGAACTTACAGAATAGGGACCAACAACTCCGAATGAAAGATTGAAAGCTGCCGGGTATGGGTCAATGCCTCACTGACCACAAGCCACTCCTTTGAATCTAATCTTTCCAACAACGTCTGCACATGCCCAACCAGACATAATAATAAGGCTAGTAGTGTAAGCACACTCAAGAAGTCCAAAGTTGCAGCATCATCTACTTGAACAGAAGGAGGCGACCCATCGCTTGGAAAACTCACAGAAACAGGAGGTACATACTCTTACAAAACCATGGTGTACCCAATGCTAATCACCTCTGCTGTTATACGGCTACCAAGTAAGAGGCCGTAATAGTTACCGTCAGTTGCACATCTGCGTCCGCTAAATCCTTGAGATCTTCCGACACAACATACTCGATTTCTGCCGATCCAGTCTCGGATGCAGACTCACTTTCGCCATTGGATTCATGAAAGGGACTAGGATCAAGCAGTGGCGGCGGCTGTACATGGCCGTTGGTATCCCTGCGGCTCACCTCCGGGGTTTCGCCACTCGAACTTGACAACATGACTTTCATTACGCTTTTCTTGCAGCCGTTGTTACTCCTGCTCTCCTCTTCTGTCAGGGCCAAAGCACGTTTCTGAACACCGTCTGTTGTGACATGCGAGGCTCCTCTTCCCTTTCCAGATCCCCCTTCCGTTGTTGGATACAAAGGAATAGGTAGACAGATGCTACGCTACGCCTGAAGACACGATTCAACGTTCTTGCATTCCAAAGAAGAAGCAGAAGACATGCAAATGAAGGAAAAGAAGAGGAGCTCCCAACAATGCATGTACACTATGGACGTTACAGCAGTGGAAGAAGAGAAAACAACAAATTCAGAAGCAAACAAGAAAGCTGTTCTTCCTGGAGAAAAATCTTGGAATGGAGAATATCAGTGAACAAAACTATCGAAGACTACGAGCAAGACCGACGCGAGTAGGACAGCAATGAGCACTCCTGATGAAGGAAGACTACCGAACCACTAATCTAAACTGACAAACGGCGAACCTGGAGAGCAACTACGAAACAAATAGATGAACTTGTTGCCGACTAGAAACGACAAGAAAGGAAAAAAAAGAAGTGACAAGTAGCCAGTTCTCTCCAGCTCCAGACTGACACTCCAGACACAAAGAGGAATGGACAAGGAGTAGTGAAATGCTTTGTCTGCAAGCGAGAACGAGAGACACGGAAAAAAAGCAAAGCGCAGCGGCAGGATCTGACATAGAGAGTGGGAGCAATGAGGCCGCATGTGACGATAGAGGATGAGTGAAAGATATACGAAATGGAAGGCCGGCTCTCTGTCAACCTGGCCAGGGACGCAGAGGGCCGTGACAGGATGCAGGTGATAGCAGAGTTTTACCGATGACGGAGGTAGTACCTAGTGAGACGCTTTCGGTGAATGGCCGGGGAGGAGGTGGAAGAGAAGGAGAGGACGAGGGTCCAAACTCCAAACGGCACGCGCTCGCCACCCTCGCTTCGGCGGATCGCTGGCTGGTCTCCGATCGTGTGTCCGTCCGACTGCAGAAGACGACAGGCTCGCATAGTCCGCCGCGGATGACGGCGGCCTTTGAATGCAAAGGTCCGTTGCTGCAGATTCAAACAGGAAAATGATGAGAGCGAAGAGAGAGATTTGCGTAATGTTTGATGTGCACATTTACTGCAGGATGATGATGATCTTCTTCTTCAAGTGTGGATCGGGCAGGCAGGCTTTGAAGAAAGAGTTGGAAGGATTGCATACATCATGGTCGTTGTGCACATTGAAGAGCATCATCATGCATTTCATTTATGGCGCACGCAAAACGGCCAAGATGTCTGCAAGCCTTTAAACCATAGCTTTCAATGCACACCGGGAGGCAGGATGCAAAAACTTTCCAAACCAGCAGGCTTCTTCTTCAATTGAGCATTATTCACAATCTTCAGAGTTCTTTCATTCTATTCAGCTTCTTTGTGAATACTTGAAGCAATTGCAAGCAAGAAGCACCCGGCTTGCAGTTGAAGCTCTTGTGATTACTTGAAGCAATTGCAAGCATGAAGAAGCACCCGCTTGATGTTGAAGCTCTTGTGAAGCTCTTGAAGCAAGAGGCCACAGTTCCTGGTTAGCTCTCACCTGTATTACTACGTTGTAGCTCCCCTTTGCAAAATCTAGAAGCGACGCGAAAGTATATAGAGACGTCAGCAAAAGTCTTTTTTCAGATCATTTGCTATCGTCGTAGAGACAAACCGAAGGTTCTTCTCCATACAATCTGTTGTCTCCGTCTGCTAAGCAGGCAACTACTTACATCAAACGAAAAACCTGCAAAGATCAAAGAAGTTCGATGGTTTGCAGCCACAATTTCCATTGTTGATGCAGGGAGAGAGTAGAAAAAATTTCTTGGATATGGAGGAGACAGCTTAATTCTGAGGCTGGACAATGTGAGATGAAATGGAGCTTTTCCAAATCGCAGGTCAGAGAAGGAGGCATGAATAATCACGGTTTCAGCGTTTTTTGTTGCAATACAGGTGCAATGTTCTTGCAAGCACAAGCAAGGGCTGAGCAATGTGAGAGCTGGATCCTTTCCCAAGAAAAGAGAAGGCGGCCTGAGTCTTGACAAATTCGTATTTTTATATGGTTCTCTATGGCTTTGCAACATACATCAAGGCTGGGCAATGTGAGGTTATATGGAGCTTTTCCAAATTACAAATGAGAGAAGAAGGCATGAATCCTGACAATTTCAGGGTGATTTGTTGCAATGCAGGCACAAAGTAACAAGCACAAAGGAGTTCACACGCCACCTACTCGAATGTTGTTACAGCCAGAATTGAGATATGACCATCAGATACCAGAGCTGCAACAACGCAAAAGGACTCATTCAACTGACACCCATCTCTCATTTTCAGCATTGATCAACCAGGTTTACGTTACAATTGTACTCCCACACCATAAACCCAGAATGCAGTATCCTTCATACTTAGCACCCAAAGAAAACACAATACACAAAGTCCGGCTAAGTTGTAACACACCAGGAGTTCCCAGATGCTCCTTCCTCTGTCACACCATCTCTCCTCCGCCTGCAACTATGCCTGAGCCTATAACCCAGCACACAGCAGACTCTCATCATTCACCAAATATTTGCTTCAGCACAGAACACACTCAAGCTTTTATGCACATCAGTCCTCACTGCTTCTCCAATCCTCTCTCCACAAAGAGAAAACATTAGAGTTATCCGTAAAGTAAGGAAAACACCCAGCACCAGAACCCTGAGTTTGGTCAAACACAGGGTGCGATTGAAAAAAAAACCTGCAAAAGAGTACGTTAGCATTAGTAGTTTCAATGGGGGATGAAACTCAGAAAACCATCAATTTTGGTGCCAAACTGAGTTTCATCCTGTCTTTCCTTTTTCCTGATCGCTTCCACTGCTACTGCATACATTTTCATTGCTCCTAACTGTACAACTACGGTATTGTAATTAGTCTCGACCTTTGTGCATTAAATAATGAGATTTAATAAAATGTCTTTACTTTGCGGATACCACTGAAAGAGGGCATAGGGCAGGCCTCCTAAACAGTGGCATCTGCCACCCTGTGCCACATTTAGCGTAAAAGTGGCACACCAGGCAAATTGAAGGTGGCATCCATGTGTAATGTGTAGTGAGAAGGCAAATACAACTCAAATTTTGGTTAGGCAATCGTGCCCTCGAGCCCAAGGTTGGTCAGTGACTTTCGATTCGAGTTATTCTCCCATTTCAGAATGGAAAAATTTGACTCAACTGAAGTGTGTATTCGCGAATGATGTCACTAGACAGGATGCTGGTACCTTCCTCTCATCGAGTCCTAGGCGCAATTGAACATTGTCGTGCGATCTTGTGTGTCGATGTTTTGCTTTAGTTCAATCTTGACTCCATAGTCCTTAACCAACTTCATGTGATCTCACTCCACATCCTCAATCTCGCCAGGTGACCAAAACCTTGACAAATGGCCGCAACATGGATCCAAGATGTTATGAATGAAATCCCTTGGATGCAGATAAACAAGTTGGGCAGGCATTACCGACGGCAACTCCGTCATGGCGGCCTCATTATTGGAGTCTTGCTCAACTTGTACCTGACGCAACTCATTGACCAGGGTCATAGAGAAAACCACAATGTTGTGAATTGCTGCATATTGATCTTCAGCGAATAAAACACTGAACACGTCACGAGCCCAACTACCCTGATCCTCAATATGTCCTTTGATGGAGGCGATTGTCATCCACCATTCATCGACCTTGATGTATGTGTTATGGTCCAGCTTGTTGTAGGATGTGTCCATGTTGTCATGGCAGATGGAGATGCTGATACAGATATTACTAATGAGCACCTTGATTTCTACCGTCTGCTGAGACATCACCACGTCCTTACATTGCAACTTGGCGAACATGACCTGCATCGTTTCGAACAATGGGGTGATCACAGTGCATAGGATCCACCACATTGGCAACGAAGCTTGGATTGGTTGCTTCTCTTCGATGTATTACAGCAACCAACGACAATGATGGAGAAACCATTTAAACATCTTCCCAAATGCCACCCACCGTGTTATGTCCTTGGGGCATTTTGCGCCATCCATCTCCATGATCAGGTTCAGCTGGGCGTGTAGGTGGACCAAAAAAGCATGTGCAATCTTGTAGAACAAACCATCCATCATCGCCTTCGTGACCTTTTTAATGACAATATCCATTTGATGAGGAGCGCACCACACATGCAGGATATTATTGGTCGCCTCCTTTTCAAGCTGTGTCACGAGGGCACCATGGTGACCAATCATGGTGTTTTCACCATCTCTACTCACTGAGATCAATTTGTCATGCCACATCAGGAATAAGATAGCCAATATCTTCACAATCAACACCAAGATGTTGATCGTAATATGACGCCCATAAAACGGGACAATCACAAAATGCAGGTTGTGGAGGACACCATTGACACCCACTCGGATGCGAATGTTGAAGTTGGAGGACTCGTAGTGGGTGGAACCGTCACCCGCAATGGAGAATGCGAAGACACGTGGTTGGGACAAGATCACGAAAATCATCTGCAGATCGACAGCAACTAGGACACAAACGAAGTAGGAGACCATGTGATCGTTCAATCCCATCAATTTGGGATTCTTCGTTCAGACGTGATGTTGTTCAATAACAACAAACATCTGCCGAAAGGAGAGACTGGAGGATGTGTGATTGATTGCCAACCAAAAGTGCAAAAGATTTTTTATGGTCACAGAATGTGTCGCACCGCCTTCATTGAGTTGGAAGAGCCTCATTGTGTTCACCTTTGAGATGGGCTAATCGTCCCCATCTGTAGCATCGTCGTCAGGGTGGCAATAGAGGTCCCCACCAGCTCATCGACTATCTTGGATGCGATTATCATCTTTAGGACATCATTGGCCATGCAAAAGAACTAATTAATAGTGGCCTTCTTCTGTCGGTCGGAGAACATCTGCTTCTCAACTTTAGATAAGCCTTGATATTCGAGCCATCCTTTCGCATGTTGCTTCTCAATATGTTTGCGATAGAGTTCAGGGCAGTAAGGTGGCGTAAAAAAGCAAATAAATTTTATTCGCATACGCTTGCGGCCGACATCATCACCACTTCGACCACCATAAACGTAGAAATTGCATTGAACACACGACACCGCCTTCTTCACGTTGTGCCCCGTGATTGTAAGTCCATATTCCAAGCAATGGGAAAGCTAGAATGGCATCGTATGCTTCGCTGACATCTTTCGACACAACAAATACACACGCCAGCTGCCACAAACACATGAACACACTACAAACAGCTCTATAAAAAAAATTTAACAGTGGCACCCAGGTAACCTTAGAAGTGGCACAAGGTGGCACTGTGACAAGCTATTGCCACTTTTTAGGAGGCCTGGGATAGGGGGTGACAAGAGGCCCAAAGATATGGTGAAGACAGGGTTACTTTGTAGATAACTCTATTATAACTACCTGCTTACACCTCCAACAAAACCGAACTAAAAAAGAATTCAATTCTCTAAAACCCTAAACCTTAAGTTAGCATTTAAAGTACCTAATTATTGGCCAATAATGTCCAAGTTGTTTCCTACTTTTCTTAGAACACCTGAAAATTCTTGGAACACCTGCCATTCCTAATTCCAACACTAGTGGGGATTCTCGATTATCCAAACTTGTCTTCATTTGGTAAATTTCAAATGAAGGCTTACAATAATACACTTCTAGGGAAAAAAAATTTTAATTTAATTTAAAAGGTTAATGGCATTGTACTTCACAAGTGTAGGGTAAAGCTTGAAGACGAGGGTGTTACCAGAATAAGGGCCCAATTGAGGCGATTGTGAAGCATGAGCTCAATTCCAGTAATACCATCATTGCCTTAGAGTTTTATTCAACATAAAGACTACAACAGAAAGAAGGCAAAATGAAAAGGAAGGAACTTTATACATATAAAGAAACTTAAAACAAAAGACACGAACATTTTGAAATTGTAATGTTTGCTCCTCAAATGAAAAGTTTAGGCTCTTTGTGAACACTAAATTACACTACAAAATGTATATTCTAAATATACTGGGAAAATTATGTGTAGTCTTTACAAATTAATAGCACAAGACGTAGGCTTCGTTTATGGGTTCAATTATTTGCACTTGCCATTTACAATGGTGCATATATAAAAGGTTCTTTAAGGCACACAAATAATACTGCCAGACCCTTGAAAACTCTAACCTTTTCCCTTCTCATTCACTACAACCACTAATTGTTTTTGTGGTGAACATTTGTCATGTTCTTTTTTAAAATTTAAAAGATATATTCTATCAAAAATTCCCAATTTTTCTCCAAAAAAAATTTGACCACATTTGTCACTACGAAACTAAACATGAAAGTGTGCATAAGATTGCTTTACTTTCACTTTTAGATTTTGAATATTGCCAAATTTGGTTAAGTATTTACATGGATGATCACCACTTAAGCAACATTACAAAATTGGGGAAAACAAAACACTAAATCCAACACCTCAAAACTTGTAAAAATCCAACTTAGTATGAATCTCCAAGAGATTTGTATTTTAAGAATCAATTTCTCAGGTTTTGGGGCATTACATTAAAGCAATGTTTGGCCATGAAGTTAAATGCATTCAAAATTTATTCATTGCTCAATCTTAAAATAAATTGTGTCAACCCCAAAATCTAACATTACTAAATCATGCCTTGAACACCCTTGGTGCTTTGCCTTCAAATCATGTGGAATTGCACCAATCTTCACACCCTACATGACCAAAAAAAAAGACTTGAATCTTCAATGAATATGTACAACCTGTTTTGTAATTTTTCTCACCATAGTTTCAACTATGAATATTTAACTCAACGCCTCACGTAATTCACATTCCACCAACTTTAATGACATTGAATGTGTATAGCTTGTTGCACAATGTGTCTCATCTTATTTTCAAATATTAATTTGTAACTAACACCTTGTGCAATTTCCACCATTTGTTCGTCCCCCACTACTACACCATGTTTGCCAACAAGTGCATATGCTTTGATTTTTATGAATATTTACTTTACTACAACACAAGAAGCCAAAATCCAAAAGGCACACAAAAGGTTGTTCTCATTACACAACCATAAAATTACCAATTCCTTGGTTTTAGAATGGTGATGGCAATCTTCTTCTTTTGGTGAGTCTTGCTCTTCATCACCTTCTTCATCATTTTTCTACTTGTCACTTTGTTCATCATCATCCTACTTGTCACCTTGGTTCATTTTTGCAAGTTAAAAAAAATGAAACTTTTGTTTTTCCCTTAGGGAGTCCTTTTTTTGGTCTTGTGAGTTCACAAGACCAAAAAAAACTCCTTGAAAAACAATTTTCATTTATGGACTTGCAAAAATGAAAATATTTTTTCATTTTTTTTCAAGAGTTCATTTTTTAGTGTTGTAAACTCACAAAATCAAAAAATGTACACCTTGAAAATATCGATAATTCATTTTTGAAATTGCAAGTCCGAAGGTTTTTGTTTTCAAGGAACACATTTTTTGATCTTATGAGTTTGCAAGACCAAAAAAATGGACTCCTTGAAAGAAAAAAAGACAAAAACAATTAAGTTCCATTTTTGCAAGTCCAAAAAATGAATTTATTTTTCAAGGAGTCATTTTTGGGGTGTTAGCAGGTTTGCAATACCAAAAAATAAACTCTTTCAAAAATAACATTATAATTTTGCAAGTCCAAAAAGTGGATTTCTTTTCAAGGAGACTTTTTTTTGGCTTATGAGTTCACAAGATGAAAAAATGAACACCTTGAAAAGAAAAAAAAAATGAAAAAGAATCCATTTTGTTTTGAATGAATTTTTTTTTGGTCTTGCAAGTTCACAAGACCAAAAAATAGACTCCTTAAAAATAATATTCTAAAAAATAAAATTGAATGCAAGACCAAAAATTGGAATCCTTGGAAAATTTTATCTTTTGGACTTGCAAAAATGGGAATTTTTTTTCTGAAGGAGTCCATATTTTGGTCTTGCAAGTCTTTGGTCTTTCAAACTTGCAAAAACAAAATATGGATTTCCTTAAAAGTAATAATCATAATTTTAAAACTAAGCACAAGTAATTAATCAAATCCATCAAGGTACCCAACCAAGATTAAAAATCATGTGCCTCAACATCTCCATGAAGCAACCCACATACATGAATTACATCCGGTGCTTCAAATATTGCAATCACCACAAGCTCTAAATCATTTTTAAAAAAAAATTCACCACAAATAAGCAAATAGTTGCCTACTCTTCAAATGGATTGTAAACAACCAAGGATATTGAACCTTCAAGATTCATGCCATGGAAGCATCATGTTGAATGCATAAGAACCCTCAAAATATAATAGGGAGAGAGAAACAAACATACTTGACAATTGTTAGTTTCAAGTGTTAGTTTATCTTTTCCAAGATCAACATCATTAATCTTTGAAATATAATTTGGTTTTTGGTTTTTTTCCAAAGTCTATTAATGTGGACACGAAAACCCCACAAAATGTTTCAATTAAAGGTAACCACCCACCTTATTCAAAAGGGCCTTCATAAGTAAAGAAAAAAATGAGATGGAAAGAACATACATAAACAAGCGAATGCGACAAACTACACATATAATAGTAAAACATAAATGACATACTCCTAGAAAAAGGAACTAACAAAAACTACCATCCATGAAAGTTATCACAAACAAAACCATTATAACTTAGCATTGAATTAGAGCTAGTAAAAGTCACCACAAAAAGTGAATGCAAATCTCCAGAAAACATGACTTTGATTCACCTTAGGATGCCCCAACATCCAAGGGGCAAACTTTAGTGCAACAAGGTGTCCATATAAACAATCCCTTACCAACCATATACCATGTAACCATGTTACCTAGACACAAGTAGTGATCAACCAAAGTAAAATTGATTAGGAGAATGGTAGGGATTAAACAAGGCAGTGAATGAATTAGATAGGATTAGGACTACTGAACATTTGATTTTGAATTACTTTTGGATGGAAGTGACTTAGGATGTAGTTCTAAAAATGGTGTGTGTTTGAAAGATTATTCTTTTTAACAAACAAAGTAAGACTTAGAAATCTATTAAATTTAGATAAGTAGACACAATATGATTTCATATTTATATTGGTACTTGAAATCACAAATTTTTCATGTTTTAGTTCAAATTTCTACCTTTAAAACTATAGATTTTTTATATGATTAAATTTTGAATAAAAAAAAATGTGAATTCGATGACGCAACATGAATTTTATTTTGTATCTATTTTGATTTGGCATTCTGATAATCTAATTGTATTCTAACCACAGGTTATGTTTTGAAGAAGGAAATAAAATTTGAGTAGAATAAATAGTAGTTGTAAAAAGGAATTGTCTAAAAATAATTTACCAAAATAGTTTTGAATAATTGAACCACAAATTGTAAGTGTTGAAATGAGTGATTGAATTTAAATTTGTTTCATTTTAAGTAAGAAAAAAATAATTATAGGATAAAATATGCACCTACCAAACCATTCTACCCATCATTATCATGCAAAACATTGAATATTTAACTAAACAAATTACCTTTGTCTTTTGCCACCAATGTTAATGTTCATGTTGATTTTAAACATTGGATCTATTCACTTGTCATCTTCAAACTCATCATTGAAATGTTCAAAAGGGGCATCACATCTCCAAAAAACTTCACCATTTTTTATTGGATTACCACCAAACTCAAAACTACTATTAAAAACATTGTCCAGCAACCATGCCAACACAACAAGCAAATGTGGTTGCTTATCAATGACCTTAAAACTTGTTGAGATTTAGAGGTAGCCCACATTCCACTAAAAGAATTATTATCCTATACAAGCATTTCTAAAGAAATGATAATTCATAAAACATGTGACATGTAGGTGAATGTAAAAATATTTATTTGGGTGAAAGCATGGTAAAGTATGCCAATGAGGGATTAAAAAATTTTGGTGGAAAATATTCATAAACTAATATTTACTACATTGAACTCATGAATATTTTTTATTTTAATGATCAATAAGAGGAAGATCTTTGACTCCATTGCATAATATTGAATAATTGCATGTTTTAATATGCATTTAAGTACATTTTTAGAAATACAAGTATACGAAAGTAGGTGTCATGTTCTTGTGTAAAGTATATGAAAGTAGGTGTCATGTTCTCACCACAAGTATATGAAAGTATGATGAAAGTACAATTGTAATTGAATTTTTTGTACTTTCAAATGGATAGAGCATTAATATGTGTCAATGTGTTTTAAGAAAATTCATATCATAATCATAATTTATCAAAGTTATCATATAAAAGTATGTTGAAAATTTTGAAAACCCAACTAGTTTAGAACATACTTTTCACCCATTTTTTTTATATGAAAATTCCTCACATTTTATGTGCAACTTACTGTAAATTCAATGGAGTGCACCATTGTTTCATAATGAAAGTTTTAAAAGTTTTGAATAGTTTTTTCATGTTTATGCCATAAATGTGACTATGATTGCATGTGTTACTACTTTTTGGCATATTTTACCATGCTTTCACCCATTTCCATTAAAAGTTTTGAAATAAAATTTTTAAATTGATGTAAGTTTTTTTAGATTTTAAAATTTAAAACATTACAAATTTATATAATTGTGAAATTAAAATATAAATTTAATTTTACTATAAATTTGTATTATATTATATTATATTATATTAT
>Ga0116229_10005975_pt1 | contig 19715 bp, 19 predicted proteins | sample S1TSphgellanicum_3_FD_87313 | JGI IMG/M metagenome (GOLD analysis project Ga0116229, IMG submission 87313) | Host-associated microbial communities from peat moss isolated from Minnesota, USA - S1T2_Fc - Sphagnum magellanicum MG | ecosystem: Host-associated > Plants > Peat moss > Unclassified... | reverse complement strand
GATCGACGTGCGCCTGCGCCGCGCCGACCTGCCGGCGGAAAACACCCAGGCGATCCTGCAACGCATGCAGTCCGAACGTGACCGCGTGGCCCGCCAGGCCCGCGCCGAGGGCGCCGAGGCCGCCGCCCGCATCAAGGCGGACGCCGACCGCCAGCGCACCGTCATCCTGGCCGACGCCGGCGCCACCGCCAACACCCGCCGCGGCGAGGGCGAGGCGCAAGCCATTGCGATTTACGCCAACGCCTTCTCGCGCGATCCTGGGTTCTTTGCGACCTGGCGAACGTTGCAGGCCTATCGGGAGGCGTTCGCGGGCGGGCATAGCCATTTGATATTGTCGCCGGACAATGATTTTTTGCGGTTGCTGCAAGGGGCGCAGAAGTAAGAAAGGAAGCAGTTCTCTTTTGAAAAAAAGAATGGTCGATTATTCCCCGACCAAATGTAGGGCGTGCTCCAGCACGCCAACGCAAGCAAGCCACATGTTCCCCACCGCAGCGCCGTCACGCCCATCGACTAACTCAACACATAGGCCGGCGTTTGGCTTGCTTGCGATGGCGTGCTAGAGCCCACCCTACGCTCTGCTGTAGGGTGGGCTTCAGCCCACTAACGCCCAGCGCCCGAACGCCGCAAAATGAACGCCTCTCGGCACCAGGACGGTGCCGCTTTGCTCCTGGCCTCTCGTCGCGGCGCGCGCGCCACCCAAGGGTTCAGCCCTGCATGTGCTGGCGACCTTCTGCACCGGAGTTCAGCACCGGAAAACTGGCTTCGTTCCAGTAACTTAGCGTTGGTGCGAATTTCCCGATTTATGCAACAAGGGGCCTGTTCCCACCGGGGGCTAGAGCGCACAGCGTCGGCGCTTCGACGTTTGACCGCAGACAAACACGCTCTAATTCGGACCATATCCACGCCCGAACTTCTGGTTCTCGACGCGCTTGCCGGGGGCACACCGATAATTTGTCGCATGCGTTGGATTGCCTGTTCCCGTGTAGCTCGCATTCTTTGGATAGGGGCAGAGCGGCCGTTGAAACGCGATGCCCTGCGCCTGGTCGTCGTTGATGTAGTGCGTGGCAATGATTTTGTCGGGTTCGGTGCGGGACTCGCGCCAGGCGACCAAAGCCGCCAAAATGTCATCCTTCGGTGACAACGGGTCAGGCGCCTGGTTGGCCGATTGGTTGCCGAAAGCGTCCACGCCGGGGCCGCCCGTGCAGTGCCACATCCCGGGTGCGAGATAAAGCCGCGCATAGGTGGGCGTGTTCGGGTCATCGAGCAACGCCTGGTTATAGTAGTCGATGGTATCGGCCGACGGGATGACCGGATCCTCATAGCCTGCATACAGGATCAGCTTGCCGCCTTGTGCGTTGAACGCGGAAAGATCGGCATGGGTGGCATTGACCACGCCGGCAAAATTCCCGCTGCCGACCGGTGTTTCGTCCAGGGTATGAATTCTGCCGGTCCGCACGCCGGAGGGTTCTGTTACGGTATCGAATAATGACTGCCACCGGAATTTGTCGCCGAACACCCAGTAATCGATGCTGTCGTAGCCTGGCTCCGTCAGCGCTTCCCGTGTTCCCAGGCCATCGGCCGCATTTTCCGCACCCCGCTCGTAGCCCGGATCGAGCACGCGGCCCCTACTGTCCAGTGCCCCACCCCAATATCGCGTCATGGCAATCACCTGATCGGCGGTGAGGCAGGTGCAGCCGGCCGCGATCGTGTCGGTGCAGGGTATTTCGTTCGGCGCCCCTGTGCATTGCAGCGTGGCCGCCTGGAAACTGCACATGGCAGGCTGGGTCAAGTAAGTATCGGTATCAAGGCCGCCATCCCGGCCGGCGCACGCGGCGAGCAGGCCGGCATGCGCCAACGCGCGCGCGTTCGGTGTCAGATACGCATCAGGCGCGAAATGCGTCACTTCGTAAAGTCCGGCGCCGCCGCTGATCAGATGTGTGCGATCATACGCCGGCGATCCCGCCAATATGCCGTCGTAATCGTTGGGATAGCGTTGCGCTTCCCCCAGCGCCTGGCCGCCGCCGGTGGAACACCCGTGAAAGTAGGTGTAAGTCGCCGGGGTGCCATAATAATCTTGAACAAGTTCCTTTCCCGCCAGCGTCATGAGATGAGTGGCGCCATAGCCAAAGTCGGTAATCGCCGCCGCGTCGCCATGCAGCCCGCCGAGCGGCACGCCGTACTGAGCAAAACCCTCGAGGCTGCCGCAATAAAGCGGAATGCATTTGAAAAGATCGCCGGTGCCAAGGTCGGTATTGGCAACCGCGTAGCCCTGCAAGAGCCCGGTCTTCATGGCCCCCGTATTGACTTCGCCGCCGAAGCCGCCATTGCCGGTGCCCAGGAAACGCCCGTTCCACCCGGTTTCGGGCAGCCACACCGCAATGACAATTTGCGATTGGCTGGCGTTGGCGTTGGAAGACACCGTCGCGGTAATCGAGCAGAAGGGCGGCGAGATCGGATTTTTGCTGATGGCCCCGGCAGGCTCGTCGATCGCCGTCAGGCTCAGCGTCTGCGCCACGCCATCCAGCGGCAAAACGGTGCCGTCCAGCGCGGTGCACGGCGTTGTCGCGCGGGCGGCTTGCGCAAGCAGGAGTAGGATTGCAGCACCCCAGAACGCGGGGACTTTCATTGTTGGTTGCTTCCTAGGCAAGAAGGAAAGGAAGGAAGGACTTCTTTTTTGAAAAAAAGAAGCAAAAAACCTTTGCTTGTTAAGAGCAACGGCCATCCTTTCTTTCCACCCGGCAATAATGGCCGGCACTAAATGCCGAGTGCCCGGCGGCGCGATGCCATTTTGCGCCCGGGTCACCGTGGCACTTAGCTTGCATACGCCATTCTCATACAAGCCGGAGACATGTCGTGTCCATCAGCAGCATCGCCGCCAATGCCATTTATAACACGCCCATCGCCAACAGCGTGGCGCAAAGCAGTTTTCCCACCGCAGCGGCCACGACCGGCACGCCCACCTCTACCGCCGCGACCGGCTCGTCCGATCCATTTCTGGGCCTGTCCGCCGAACTACAATCGATGCTGGTGCAACTGCAAGGCGGCGCCACCGCACAAGGCACCGCGACGCCCACATCCACAACCAGCACCGCAACCTTATCGCAGACCCTGTCAGCCGACATGCAGCAGGCCCTGCAAGCCTACGCCGGCACCGCAACCCCAACCCCAACCTTCTAAGAGCCCGTTTCAAAAGGCGCCCCGACGGCTATCTGACGCGGATTTCCTGCGCTCCGGTGCTCACGGCCAAGTAGGCCGCTCCACGCCGGTGCTGGCAAATCCACGCCGGCTAACTCGTCATGCCACCTTTGACACGGGCACTAACAGAAAAAGTTCTTTGGTTCTTTCTTTCAAGAAAGAACTGCTGTTTCCTGCACTAATCCCCGCGCCCGCGCGATCGCACAATCGATAGAGCCGCGCCGATAATCCCAAATCGCATCCAAAGGCGGCGGCGCGAGGATCATCGTGGCGTTCGCCTCGAACAGCATCAGCCGCCCATCGGGTGCCACGGCAAAATCCGCGCCCCCGTAATCCAGCCCAAGCGCCGATTCAATAGCGCGTAGCGCCTGCATGGCAACCGGCCCCAGCACCGCGGCCATGCCGGTGAGAAAACGCGCCTCCTCGGCCCGATGCGCAGCATTGTCCTGCATGCCGGCGGTGTAATAGTGCACTTTCCAATCGGCCGAAATCGCCAGGTGCAATGGCATGATCTCGCCGCCGATAAACATCGCCCGGTATTTTCGCGCGGCGCCATCGGGGCGAGCCGCATCGAGATACTCCAGCGCCATCAACGGATCACCCGGCAGCACGGCCAGCGCCGCCGCCAGATCGGCCGCCGTATCGACGCGGCAGAAATGCTGGCCGGTATGAAAGCCCGGGCTCCGCAGCAGGAACGGCGGCGCAAAGCCGACCGGCGGTCCCCGTGCCAGACTGGCACGGCTACACAACGCGATCCGCGGAACGATAACCCCCGGAATTGCCGCCAGCCGCGCCGCGACCCCGGCGCGCGTCGTCGGCAGAATTCTGTCCGGCGAATTGATCACCCGCCGGGTGCGCCGGCCAAGCAGGCGCATCGCCGCCCTCAGTCCCTGCGCGCAACGATCGGCGTCGCCAATGGCATTGAACACCACATCATGCGGCGGCAGCTTTTCGTACCGGTCCGCGAACTCCGCAACCAGCGTGTGCGTCAGGCAGATACGGTCGTCCAGAATACGAGCCGTGGGAATGTTGCCGCCGCGGCTCGATACGATCTGCAATACGGTAACGGGCGGCCCCTCGCCGCGATAGGTGCCGGTCGTCAGGACACGGTCTTTGAACCCCAGTGCCCGATGCCGCGCAGCTTCTATTTCGTCAACGCCGTCCAGCAGGTAGGCGAGCCCCTGGTGCGCCTCCGCACACGCGGGGTCCAGCCGCAACGCGGCGACGTAAGCCGAGCGCGCTTCCTCCGCGCGGCCGCACAGGCGCAGCAGGTTGGCGAGATTGACATGCATGGACGGCTCACCCGGATGCGCCACGGCACCCCGGGCAAACACGGTCTGCGCGGCGCTGGTATATCCCTCCCGCACCAGCAGCGCGCCAAGGCCGGCCAGCGCTCCGGCATGCGCAGGCTCGCGCGCAAGAACCGCAAGGTAGGCGTCGCGCGTCGCGGCGAAGCGGCCAGGGTCGTCGAGCAAGGCGGGCACGTGCTGCATGCGGAGGCGTCTCGCAACAATGAACGCCGCCACAGTGCCCCCACGGGGTGGACATTGGCTTAGCGGATTTCCGGATGCGCACCGCGCCGCCCTGGCCTAAACAGCGCCCTGTCATCCCAAAGGGGGAGTCGTGGCGTTTCGAACCAACGTTGCCGCCGTCATGGCTGCCACCATCGCGCTGGCGCATCCGCCGGCGCGGGCGGCCTGGCTGCAATGCACCGCAACCGGAGGCAGCGCGACCGGACCCATCGGCTTCTACACGACAGTCGTGGATGTCGGCGCCACCCCGCCGCAGCGCATATCCGATTTGGAACAACGCCTCGCCGCCTACGCACGACACTATGACCCGAGTCTCACCGCGGTCCAGGCTCGCTGCGTCAGCTTCGACGACCAGAGCACGGCCGCCTCCCATTACAGCCGCGTGCTGGACGGCGAATATCGGCGCCTCGGCTGGGAACACGTCGTGGTCGTGCAGCCGTCCGACTGGCTCCCCGCCAAGGAGATCGTCAGCGACCCGCTTCTCCCGTAGATGCGGGTCGGTAAGTAAGACAAAGACTAGAAAGCAGTTCTTTTTTGATAAAAAGAACCAAAAAACTTTGGTCTTGTCGACGCGTTGCTTGGCTGGGGCGGGAGGATTCGAACCTCCGCATGGCGGAATCAAAATCCGCTGCCTTACCGCTTGGCGACGCCCCATGGCGCGGCGCGTGTGTAGAGCAATTTTGCAAATGCTCAAATCGCCCCAGCTACGCTCAAAACACCGGGGCACATCGACCCTCCCCAGTTCCACCACCCATCCCGCGCGCACAGCCGCGCCGCCGCCTCGGCTTGCGCGGGCGTGTCGAACAGCCCGAAGCACGTAGCGCCCGACCCGCTCATGCGGGCCAGCCTGCACCCCGGCACCGCGCGCAACGCCGCGAGCACATCCGCGATGGCGGGGCACAGGGCGATCGCAGCCGCCTCCAGGTCATTGCCGAGCGCCACGAGGTCACGCGCCATCGACGCGGCATCGGTCCATCCGGCCGGCAATGTGGCCGCCGCGGAAAACGGGCCGGTCCGGCCGCGGAACACCGCGGCGGTGGCAACCGCCACGCCGGGATTGACAAGCGCTATTCCGCAGCCCGGCAGAACCGGCGCCGGTGCGAGCACCTCGCCCACGCCACCCATGCGGCACGCGGTTGAACCCAGACAGACCGGAACATCGGCGCCCAGAGACAACGCCTGCGCAGTCGTGGCGGGCGCCGTGCCCCACAGCTTGGGCAGCAGCCGCAACGTCGCGGCGGCATCTGCCGACCCGCCGCCGATGCCGGAGGCCACCGGCAAATTCTTCTCCAGCGTCAGGCGCGCGCCGCCGCCCCCCAACACGCGGGCGGCGCGCAGCACCAGATTGTCCGGCTCCACCGCGAGTGCCGCGCCAAACGGTCCCGTTATGGTAAGTGAAAGCGTGTCCGCCGCCTCGGCGTGCAGCACGTCGCAGGCCCCGGCGAACACCACCAGACTGTCGAGCAAATGGTACCCGTCGGCGCGCCTTGCGACCACATGCAGGAAAAAATTGATCTTGGCCGGCGCGCGCTCCGACAGGCCCACTTCGTAAAGCCGCCGGTCTATTAAGGGACGTTCGACACGCTTTTCAGCCGCGACTCGATCCGCGCCGCCTCGCCGGGGTCAGGGTTGAGCACCAACGCCCGCCGCCACTGATCCTCCGCCTCGATCCGGCGCCCCGCCTCCCAATACGCATCGCCCAAATGGCCGGTGATGGTGGGATCGACCGGATTGAGTTCGGCCGCTTGCTGTAGCAACTGCACCGCGCGATGCACGTCGCCCAGCCGCAGCACCACCCAGCCCAGACTGTCCACGATCGCCCCGTCGTTCGGCCGCTGATCCAGCGCCCGCTGGATCATGTCCCGCGCCTCGGGCAGGTTGCGGTTCTGCTCGGTCCAGGAAAAGCCGAGGAAATTCAGTACCGCCGGCTGATCCGGCGACAGTTTCAGCGCCTCCCGCATGTCGCCTTCCGCCCGCGGCCAGTCATGCACACGCTCGAACGACGCCCCTCGCGCATAAAACAGCGACCAGTCCCCCCTCGCCGGCTGCTTGATCCGCGCAATGGCGCCGCTATAGGCGCCCACCGCGTCGGCATATTTGTTTTGCTCGGCATAGATGTCGCCGAGCCGCGCCAACGGTTCCGGCTGGTCCGGGAACGATGTCGCCAACGCCTGCAACTGAGTCACCGCCTCGGCGGCCTCGCCGATGCGGGTCTCATAGGCCGCGAGATGCAGCTGCACCACGCCGTACAGCGGATCGTCGGCCGGCACCTGGCGCAAAGCCGCCGCCGCCTCGGCATAATGGTGGTCGGTCGCCGCGAAATCGGCCGCCACCAGATGCGCCTCGGTCAGGTCCGGCTGCATCAGCAGGGCCAGTTGCAGCAGCATCGGCGCCAGCGCCACCTGGTTTTCCGCCCGCAACGCCCCCGCCATGCCGGCATAGGCCTCGGCAATGCCCTGGCGGGCATTGGTGATTTGCGGCTGTTCGACATCGCGCAGCAGGCCCGGAATAGCCAGCGCGATGTCCGAGCCATCGCGCCCCAGGCTCAGGATGGTTTGCCGCGCAGCGTCCGTATGCCCACTGCGCGCCTGCCAGCTCGCCAGGAGCTGCGTCAGCCGCACATTCGGCTCCGCCATCTCCTTCTGCAACGCGCCGTAGAGCCGGTCGGCCAGCCCGTCGCGATGCGCCACGTCGGCAATCAGCGCGGCATGCAACATGTAGAACGCCGCCAGGTGGCCGCCATTCATGCCCGCCTGCAAGGTGTCGAGCGCCCGGTCGGTCAGGCCCTGCTCCTGCTGCGCCCAGGCCATCAACAACGGGCGCAACGCGTCCAGCACCGGGTCGTGTGGAAGCTCGGCATAGGCGAGTTCCGCGCGCACCCAGTCGCCGTTGCGGCCGTTCACGTCCGCAAGTAACAATTGGGCAATCTCGTTGTCCGGTAGTTTCGGCGCCAGGATCTCCGCCTCCTTGCGGCCCGCCATCAGGCTGAGCGCAAAAGCATCCTTTGCCAGCGTCGGGTTGGCGGGGTCCGCCCCCAGCGCAGCCACGATCTGGCTGGCCGCCAGATCGATGTCGCCCTGGCTGGCGGCGAACTGGCTGGCGAGGTATGCGCCATAGTCGGCCGCATTGGCGCCAGAGCCGACGAAGGTGGCGATCAGGGCTAGGGCTGTGGTGAGGAGTTTCATGTACCTGATGTTAGAGCAGAAGGCTTGGCGTTGAAACCTCGCTCTTGGCCGGGGGTTTTTAGGAAGGAAGTATTTCTTTTTTGAAAAAAAGAAACAAAAAACGCTTGCTCTTTTCGGCCAAACACGCGGTGCGTCTTTTCACCTTGTGCCTTGCCGGATGCGGCGCGGGAAGCGACCAGCCCGCGCTGACCGGCCAGCAGACCACGGCGGCGGCGCTGGCCGTGCTGGAGGCGGCGGCGCGCGATTGTCCGTGGCCAGCCAATGCTGCCCAGTTCGACGGCACCACGCTGGTCGCCCGGCACGCCCGCGCGCCGTCGCCCGACCTCGGGGTGCTGAACAGCATGCACAGCGGGTGCGCCATCCTCACCTTCACGGTGGACGACCAGGGCATCGTTGCCACCACGAACCTGGTGGCCGAGCACCCCGCGGGCTTCGGCCGCATTGCGTCCCACATCCTGCGCTGGAACGACTATGCCAGCGGCACGCCGCTCTCCCCCTTCATGGTACGCCTTGGCGCCGAGCAACTCCCCAACGGTGGCGCCCTGGTTTCACTCGGCTTCAAGGACACCTCGATCAACCTGGTGGTCCCGCCCGGCGGCTAGAGCGGCCCGACGGACGCTGGCGATTTTCCAGTCAGGCTGAAGCCGCTCTAAGTAACTAAACCGCCTTGATCATCAGCTTGCCGAAATTCTCGCCGCTAAACAATTTCAGCAGCGTTTCGGGAAATGTTTCGATCCCCTCCACGATATCCTCGCGCGACTTGAGCCGCCCTTCACTAAGCCAGGCCGCCATGTCGCGCCCGCCTTCGCCGTAGCGCGCCGCATAGTTGAACACCACAAATCCCTCCATGCGGGCATTATTCACCAGCAGCGAGAGATAGTTCGCGGGTCCGCGCACCGGGCCGGTGTTGTTGTATTGCGAAATGGCGCCGCAAATGATCACCCGCGCGCGGCGGGCGAGACGGGCCAGGCAAAGGTCCAGGATGTCGCCGCCGACGTTGTCGAAATAGACGTCGATGCCGCTCGGGCAGTGCTTCGTGAGTGCCTTTCCGATATCATCATTCTTGTAGTCGATGCAGGCGTCGAAGCCGAGTTCGCCGGTCACATAGTCGCATTTGGCCGCGCCCCCCGCGAGGCCCACGGCACGCGCCCCCTTGATACGGGCGATCTGGCCGACCAGTGCGCCCACCGCCCCGCTGGCGGCCGAAACCACCACCGTCTGGCCGGGCTGCGGATTGCCGATATCCAGCAGGCCAAAATACGCGGTCATGCCGGGCATGCCGAGCGCGGACAAAAACAGCGGCAACGGCGCCAGCGACGGGTCGGCCCGCTGCACCCCGGCGGGATCCACCGCCGCATAGTCCTGCACGCCGAACATGCCAACCGCGTGGTCACCGGCCTTCCAGTCGGGGTGACGGCTGGCGACCACCTCGCCGACCGCGCCGGCCCGCATGACATCGCCGAGCGGTATCGGCGGGACGTAGGAGCGCGCGTCGTTCATCCAGCCACGCATCGCCGGGTCGAGCGAGATGTAGTGGTTGCGGACCAGGATCTGACCGTCCGCGGGCTCGGGCGCGGCTGTTGTTTCAAATGAAAAGTCGCTGTGCTTGGGCAGGCCGACCGGGCGCGCCGTCAGCATCCATTTGCGATTTGTGCCGTTATCCCGGGACGAATTCATCGGACCTTCCTCCTTGGCTTGCGTTCTGCCCGGTGTGTGGTTCCGGCGGGCAATTGACAAGGGGGCACCAGTGCGGCGGCGCGCGGCGGAATCGCGTTTTCGATACTAGTCCCATGTTGTACACGTGCATCACCGTCCCGATAACGGTATTACGTACCATATTTTTTGATTCCGGGACTTTTCTAACCAGCGTGGTAATGCAGGATGAATGCATACAACTTCGAGGCCTCCGTTGGACGTTCTGCTCGTCGAAGACGACCCGCTGGTCCTCGAGACGTTGGGCGAGGCCCTCCGGCAAGCCGGGTTCAGGACAGAACGCCATACCAATGGAGAGAGCGCGCTGGCCTCGGTCGGCCGCGCGGCGCCGCAGGCCGTCGTGACCGATATCAATCTGGGCGCCGGCATGGACGGCGTCGCGTTGGGCCGCATGTTGCGCGCGCAGTTCCCCAGGCTGCCCATCGTTTACATAAGCGGCCGCTATGGTGAGTTGCGCGGCCTGTCGCCGCAGGAGCGGTTTCTTCTCAAGCCGTTCCCGACGTCCCTGCTCATCAAGGCGCTAAATGAATTGCATGTGACGACGGCGAGAGACCTGGCTCTCTGAACCGACCATTGTTGGCTACCGGACAAACAGGTCCAGCTTCATCGTTTTCCCGCGCGCGTAGTCCATCCCGTTGATTTCGGCTGATTGTTTGACGGCGATGCCGTCGTGCGCGGCCTCGGTGGTGAAGGACGCGGCCTCGGGGGAGGCGATCAGCGCCGCGGCGTGCGGCAAGCGTGACCACGCGCGCGCGGCCTGTGCGCCGGTGGGCAGCCAGTGCAGGCGCGGACCCAGCAAAAACATCAGGCTTGGCTCGGCGTATCCCACCGCGATCACGCCGGCGCCGTCCGCCGGCACCGCGGGCCAGGCGGCCCTGACCGCGGCGGCGGCGCGCGGCGCGATCCACAAGGCGTCCAGCCGCGGCAGCTCGAATTGCAGCAAGGCGGCATAGCACGGCACGGCGCAGATGCAGGCGGCCAACGGCCTGAGCTGCGAGGCGAAATAGGTTGCCGGCAGCACCAGCAGGGCCGCCGGCAGGCCAAGCCACACCGGCGCGTGCAGTATAACAGGCAGCGCGACTGACGCGCCGGCCAGGATCAGCGCGGCGGCGATCAGGCCGCCATAGGCGGCAGGTTTAACCATCGTCATCAGCCGCGACGGCACAGGCGTACGGGTGACCATATCGGCCGCCAGGAGAGCCAGCGCGGGATAGAGCGGCAGTGTGTAATGCGGCAGTTTGGTCGGCACCGCCTCGAACACCAGCCAGCTTGGCACCAACCAGGCCAACACGAACAGCACGCCGGGCTCCCGCCGCCGCGCCACCGCCGCCGCCAGGCCCAGCACCACCGGCACGGTCGCCGGAAAGCACAGCAGCGGCAGCAGTAGCAGATGCACCCCCGGCAGCGCCCCGTGGCTCTCGTCGCCCCCAGCCAGCTTGCGTCCCAGATCGCCGCCGACCGCCTGCGCGAAAAAGCCGCCATGCGTCTCGATGCCGATCGCCACGAACCAAGGCAGTACGACCACCGCTAGCAGAACAACACCCCAGCCGGGCTGTAACCCGAGCAGCCACAGCGCCCCGCGTCCCGTGCCGCGTCCAAACAGCGTCGCGGCCGCCGCGGTCAGGCATAGAACCATAGGCGCGATCGGCCCCTTGATCAGAATGGCCACCCCAAACGCCACCCAGAACACAGCCGCCCGCCCGCGTTCTACCGGTAACCCCGCCCAGGCGCGGGCGAGCAGCGACATGGCCAAAGTCGTGGCGCCCAGCAACGCGGCGTCGGTCTTTGCGATATGCGCCTCCTCCGACAGAATGACCGAGGCTGCCAGCATCGCGCCGGCGAGCAACGGCGCCCTTTCATCCGGCAACACGCTACGGGCAATCGCCGCCGTCGCGAGCACCGCCACGATGCCGCCAAGGACGGACGCAATCCGATACGGCCAAATCGGGTTGTCCGTGGCCACACCGGCCGCGCGGGCCGCCAGCACGAACGGCGCTTGCAGCCAATGGATGCCGATCGGCTTTTTGCTGCGCGGCACCGCGCCGTTCATGATCCGCACGTAGTCGCCGCTCTCCACCATTTGGCTTGTGGCGAGCGCAAAACGGCTTTCGTCGCGGTCGGTGGGGGGGAGTGTGAACAGGCCTGGGAGCCAGAGGGCCAGGCACAGGCAGACAAGGAGAAAAGAAGTCGTTCTTGTTTGAAAAAAAGCACCAAAAAACGTCTGCATTTGCGGCAATTCCTTGAAACGACAAAAGTTTTTTGGTTCTTTCTTTCAAAAAAGAACTGCTTCCCTGCTCTACCACCGCGCGCGCCCCTGCGCCAAAACGCTTCATGGATGCCACCCGCGCGCTCGCGTTCTCGCTTCTGCAGGCCGTGCTAGAGCACCGCCGCACCCTCGATGAGGCGCTGGACCGCCTGCCCCGCGCCGAGCCGCGCGACCGCGCCGCCGCGCACCGTCTGGCCGCCGCCGTGTTGCGCCGGCTCGGCACGCTCGATGCCGTGCTGGAACCGCATTTTTCGCGCGCGCCTCCACCTCCTGTGCGGCTAATTCTGGCGCTCGGCGCGGCCCAGTTGCTGTTCCTCGACACGCCGGCCCATGCGGCTGTCGCCACCTCGGTCGATCTCGCCCGGTCGCAAAAGCTCGCGCCGTTCGCCAAGCTGGTGAATGCCGTGCTGCGCCGCGTCGCCGAACAGGGTCCCGGGCTGCTGGCCGACCTTGACTCCCCCCGACTGGACACGCCGGCCTGGCTGTGGGCCAGCTGGGGTGCCGACGCCCGCGCCATCGCCACCGCGCATCAGGCCGAAGCGCCGCTCGATATCCGTCTCCAGCCGGGAGGCGCGGCGCCCCCAGGTGGCGAAATGCTGCCCACCGGCTCGATCCGCTTTCCCGCCGGTACGCGCCCCGCCGCGTTGCCCGGCTTCGCGGACGGTGCGTTCTGGGTGCAGGACGCCGCCGCCAGCCTCCCGGCGCACCTGCTCGCCGCGCGGCCGGGCGAGCGGATCGCCGACCTGTGCGCGGCACCCGGCGGAAAGACCGCGCAGCTCGCCGCCACCGGCGCCCATGTGACGGCCGTGGAACGCGACCCGGCCCGGCTCGCCCGCCTGGCGGAAAACCTGGCCCGCCTGCGCCTGGACGCCCAACTTGTGCAGGCGGACGCCGCCACCTGGGCGCCCGCGGAGAAATTCGATGCCGTGCTGCTGGACGCCCCTTGCTCCGCCACCGGCACGATCCGCCGCCATCCGGACGTGCCGCACATCAAGCGCCAGGCCGACGTCGCGCATCTCGCCGCGGAACAGCAAAAGTTGATCGCCGCTTCTGCCCGCCTTCTGCGACCGGGTGGGCGCCTGATCTATGCCGTGTGTTCGCTGCAGGCCGAAGAAGGCGCAGGCCAAATGGCGATGTCTTCGCTGACGCCTGACCCATTCACCGCGGCGGAGCTAGCCGCCATTCCGGAAGCGCGCACCCCACAGGGCTTCCTGCGCACGCACCCCGGCCTTTGGCCCGAGCGCGGCGGCATGGACGGCTTTTTCGCCGCCAGACTCCTGAAATAATTAAATGTTTTTTGGTTCTTTTTTTCAAAAAAGAACCGCTTCCTTCACTTCTTGTGCCCACACCATCGCGCGCCCTAGAAACCCCCATGCCCCAGCTCCCCACGCTCATCGCCCCCAGCCTCCTCGCCGCCGATTTTGCCCGTCTGGCGGAGGAAGTCGCCGCGGTCGAAGCCGGAGGCGCCGACTGGCTGCACCTGGACATCATGGACGGCCATTTCGTGCCCAACATCAGCTTCGGGCCGGCGGTGCTGAAGGCGCTGCGCCGCCACACCAAAATGCCTTTCGACGTGCACCTGATGATTGCGCCGGTGGATTATCTGCTCGGCGCGTTCGCCGACGCCGGGGCCGATCATATCATGTTCCACCCGGAGGCCGGCCCGCACCCGCACCGCACGCTGCAAGCCATCAAGGCGCTCGGCTGCAAGGCCGGCCTGGTGCTGAACCCCGGCACGCCGGTCAGCATGGTAGAGCCGATGCTCGACATGGTCGACATTATTCTGGCGATGAGCGTGAACCCCGGTTTCGGCGGCCAGAAATTCATCGTCAGCCAGCTCGACAAGATCGCCGCCATCCGGACGCTGATCGACGCCGGCGGCTGGGAAATCCGGCTTGAGGTGGATGGCGGGGTCGATCCGACAACGGCGCCGCGTTGCATCGAGTCCGGCGCCGATACCCTGGTCGCCGGCACCGCGGTTTTCGGCGCGCCGGACTACGCGGCGGCCATATCGGCGATCAGGCACGGCGCGGCGTGACATTTCGCCTGGTACGGGATCTGCGCCGGCAGTTGGCCCGCCTGCCCAGCCTGAGTTTGAACTTGCCGGAAGCGCCCGCCGTTTCGGTGCGCGACCCTTGGCCGGGCGACGCCGCGCAGGGTGCGCGCCTGCTGAAGGGCGAGCTTTACTTCCATGGCGCGGTGCGTCCGCTGAAGCCGGGCGGCTGGGCGGACACCGCCAGCAGCGCGGCGTTGCGGGCCCACGCGCACAGCTTTTCCTGGCTGCGCGACCTGCGCGAAATCGGCACCGATGCGGCCCGCATGCGCGCCCGCGCCCTGGTTGCCGACTGGATCGAGGCCGGCCGCGAGCCGATCGCGCACCGGCCCGACGTGGCGGGCGCCCGCATCACCGCCTGGCTCAGCCACTACGATTTCTTCGCCGCCTCCGCCGAAGATGCGTTCCGCGCCCGTATGCTGCGCTGGCTGGTGATGGACGGACGCCAGTTGGCCGCGGCATTGCCCGCCGAGGAAATGGACGGCCGCGCCCTCACCGCGCTGAAGGGTCTCATCGCCGCCTCGATCAGCTTCCCCGACCATGTCGGCTTCCTCACCCGCGCGCTGCGCTTCCTGCCGCAGGAGCTTGCCCGCCAGGTGCTGGCGGATGGCGGCCATATCGAGCGCAGTCCGGCCGCCCAATTGGAAGCGTTGCGCAACCTGATCGAAATCCGCGCCCAGTTGCATTTGGCCGGAGCGCCGGTGCCCGAGGCGCTCGGCGCCGCGATCGAGAGTTTCGCCGCCACGCTGCGCATGTTGCGGCACGGCGACGGCGGATTGGCGCTGTTCAACGGCACGCGCGATGTCCCGGCAGCGCTGCTGGACCTGGTGCTGACCCAGTCGCTGCATCAGGCGGGCCGCTTTGTCCGCAGCGGTCCGGCATCCTTGCCGGACAGCGGATTCTACCGCCTGCAGGCCGGCGCCACCGTGTTGATCGTGGATGCCGGCGCGCCACCGCCGCCCGGGTTTGACCGGTTGTCGCACGCCGGCACGCTCGGGTTCGAACTCTCGGTCAACCGCACCCGCATGATCGTCAATTGTGGTGCCGCACCGATCAGCGGCGGTGCGTGGGTGGACGCGGCCCGCGCCACGGCGGCGCACTCTACCTTGGTGATTGCCGATACCAGCTCATCCGAGCTGCTGCCGGTGGGGCTCGGGCGGCGGCCCGAACGGGTGACCGCGGAACGCCAGGAAGCCAACGGCGCGCACTGGCTGGAAGCCAGCCACGACGGCTGGAAAAAGCCGTTCGGCGCCATCCACCGGCGGCGGCTCTATGTGGCCGAAAGCGGCGAAGACATCCGCGGCGAAGATGTGCTGGAGGCCGCCACCGGCCGGGGCTTCGCCGTGCGGTTCCATTTGCACCCGGCGGTGTCGGCCAATGTGCAACAAGATGGCGAAGCTGTGCTGCTGCGGCTGCCGGGCAACGGCGGTGGCTGGCGATTGCGGGCGGAGGGGGGGAAGCTTTCGCTGGAGGAGAGCATTTTTCTGGGGGGGGCGGAGCCTCGGCGGACGGAGCAGGTGGTGCTGTCGGGGTTTGCTGATGGGGCTCAGCAGATGAAGTGGGCGATTACGAAAATAGGATAGAAGCAGAGGCAGTTCTTTTTTGAAAGAAAGAACCACAAACTTTTGTCTTTGGCGCGCGTGATATGGTTACCAAATGGTGACTACTTGCGTGTTGGGCGCTCCTGGCTACATCGGGTGCAGACGATGACGGGCAAGGAGACTTAGGTGATCCTGATTTCAGGAGCTTCGGGCAATGCGGGGGGCGCCGTTCTGCACGCGGCGCTCGCGGCGGGACTGCCGGTGCGGGCAATGTATCGCGACCAGAAAGATGCCGCTGCGGCACCGGGCGGCGTGACCGCAGCCATCGCGGACTTTGGTGATCGCGACAGCCTGCTTGCGGCGCTGAACGGGATCGAACGCGTCTATCTCGTGTGCGGTCCAATTCCGCAACTGATCGAACTGGAAAGCAGCATGATCGACGCGTGCCAGGCCGCCGGCGTGCGCCATGTCGTGCTGAATTCAGCACTGGGGGCAGGCCAGTTTGCGAAATCGTTCCCCAGTTGGCATGCTGAGGTCGAGGCGAAGCTCCAGGCCTCAGGGCTGGGATACACGATCCTGCGGCCGAACGGTTTCATGCAGAATATCGTTACTTACAACGCCGAGAGCATCCGCGCCGGCAATGCCATCTACGCTGCCATGGGCGATGCGCGGACCAGCCTGGTGGACGTGCGCGACGTGGGCGCGGCGGCCGCCGCGATCCTCGGCGAGCCTGCGCGCCACAACGGCAAGATATACGAGCTTAACGGTCCCGAGGCAATATCCAATGCCGAGATCGCCGGGCGCATTTCCCGCATCGTCGGCCGCGACATCGCCTACATCGATATCCCGGAGGAGGCGCAGCGCCAGGCCATGCTCGGCGCCGGCATGCCGGCGTGGCAGGTCACCGCCATCCTGGAGTTGCAGGAATATTACCGCACCGGCGCGTGCGCGAACGTGGACGATGTCGTTGCGGAATTGCTGGGACGGCCGGCCCTGACGCTGGATGCCTATCTGGACGAGAACAAGGCGGCGTTCGCCTCCGGTGTAACATGAACGACGTGGCGACACAGGATTTGGTGAACCCGAAAACCGGCATGACGCATGCCGAAATGAAGCAATTCATCCGCGACCATTTCGAGGACTTCGTCAACCGGCAGCGTCTCGACGTCGCCGATGTCAATTTTGCCGCGGACTTCGTCGATCACGGCGACGATGTTCCGCCCGGCTTGCCGCCGGGCCCGGCTGGCGCCCGCCAATATGTCGGCGGCGCATTCAAGCATCTCCCGGACATTCACGTCGCCATCGAGGATATGGTCGCCGAGGACGACAAGGTGGTGGTGCGCAACCGCTGGACCGGGACCGAAGCCGCGTCGGGTCAGCGGATCGAATTTTCCGGTATCGTAATATGGCGCATCGCCGACCGGCAGATCCACGAGCGGTGGGCCTACCTGCAAAAGCCGCATCCCGCGGCGGCCTGAGTGACCTTGCTGCGGGCGGCACTGGCGGAGGCGGTTTCGCCTGCGGATATTCTCGGGGCGGACTGTCCGGTGCGCCGCGTGCTGTCCGTGGTCGGCGACAAATGGACCCCCGTGGTCATTTACGTCCTGTCCGGCGGCGCGCAGCGCTTCAGTGCGTTGCAGCACAGAATACCGGACATCTCAAAGAAGATGCTCGTCCAGGTCCTGCGCGAACTGGAGCGCGCCGGGCTGGTCGAACGGACGGTGCATGATGCCGTGCCACCGAAAACGGACTACCGGCTGACGGCTGCGGGCTTGCAGATGCACGAGCCGGTGGCGCTGTTGTGCCACTGGGCACACCACAACATGCGTCTGCTCGACGCGATTGAAGCGGCGCGGCGGGAACGCCCCGAAAGGTAGAGCGTTTCAACCTGACTGCAATCGATCGTTTCCAGTCCGGCTGAAGCCGCTCCGGGGGCTAAATCCCGCGGCGTTCTATCTGGGCATTTTATCGGCACGGTGGCTCAGGCGCCACCAGTATGCCGCCCGGCCTCCATGAAAGCGGCCGCGAGGAAAGCACCTACCCCGAACAAGAGCCAGGCCGCGGCCGGTAGCAGCGCGTTTGCCGCAGCACCATAGATCCAGGGTGCGGTTGTCAAGGCGAGCCCGTCGAGGAACAAGGCCGCGATCAGCGCGATGGCCATCGCCGGCACAATGTGTTCCGGCGGCAGCCCGCCACGCCGGCGCAAGACGCGCGCAGTGCCCCAGGCGATCGGGAAGCATAGGGCAAACAGCACGATCTCCGCCGTGCCCTCGAACCACCCGGCCGCATTCGCGTAGCGAATGAATAACGCGCCCAGCGCCCATCCGATGACGCCGATGACCGCCATTCGGGCCACGCCGCCGGTTTGCAACCCGCCAGCCGCCCGGCTGGCCGTTTCAGACAAGGTGGACACGGCGTCTCTCCTGTTTTGTAGCACCCATTACATAGCGCAACGCCGTAGCGGGCGCTACAGGAAAATATGAGCATTCGAGACAAAAAACGGGCGGAAGCGCTCGGTCACATCGCGCGTCACCTTCTGGACGCAGGATTGCCCGGTGCCAGCTTGCGAACCTTGGCCGCGTCAGCGGGCGTCAGTGACAGGATGCTGCTGTACTATTTCGCCGATAAGAACGAGTTGCTGACCGCGGCGCTTGGCACGCTGGCGATGGAAATGGCATTGGCGCTGGACTCCTCTGTGCCGACGGCGCCGAAACGTTCGTTCGAGGTTCTCCTACGTGAAATTCGCCTGGCGATGCAGGGCCCGGTCCTGCGCCCTTATATGCGACTTTGGCTGGAAATCGCGGCGCGGGCGGCCCGGAATGAGCCACCTTACCATCGCGTTGCCGGCATTATCGCGGACGGGTTCGCCGGTTGGATTGCCGCCCGCCTCGATGCCGTTTCAACTCGTGAGTGCGCACTTCTGCTTGCGGCGGTCGAAGGCTTGGCCGTGTTGGATGGCGCGGATCGGGCTGGGCTGGCCGACCTCGCAGCCGGTGTTATCTGATGCCATTGCCGCTTCGTGGCTGACTAAGGGCTACGGTGGAAGGGAAAGGAAGCAGTTCTCTTTTGAAAGAAAGCACCAAAAACACTTTGCCTTGTTGGGGTTCAAACGCGTGAAGTTGCCACTTGCGGTTGTTACCATGGTTTATAACGAGCCGGATTTTCTGCCGGTTTGGGAGGCGCATTATCGCGCCGCGGTCGGGGCGAACCATTGTTACGTCATTGATCATGGTTCCGACGACGGCTCGATCGGCGCGTCGCCCCGGTTCAATGTGAAGACGCTGGCGCGGTCGCCGTTGGACGAGGTGTGGCGGGCCGATCTCGTGTCGGACGTGTGCGCCGAGCTGCTCGATCGGTATGATGCTGTTGCATACACAGATGTCGACGAGCTGCTGGTGGCGGATCGGCGGCGCTATGGGGGGCTGGTCGCTTTGAGCGTGGCGGCCGAGGCCGATGTGTTGACGGCGTTCGGGACCAACGTGCTGCACGTGCGTGGCGAGGTGCCGATCGATTTTTCCCGCCCCATCACGGCGCAACGACGCTGGACGCGGCCGTTTTCCAGCCTGTGCAAGCCGGCGCTGATACGCCGCCCGGTGCGTTGGTCGCCGGGCTTTCATGTGGCGGATGCGCCGCACCAGTTTGGCGGGCTGTATCTGTTTCATATTGCGTATGTCGATGACGCAATCACCGCGCGGCGGCAGGCCAAGCGGCGGAGGGTGCCGCGGTCGCCGGGCCACGGCGCGCATCACGATACGGCGCCGGACCAAATGGTGCGGCTGATGCAGGCATGCGCCGCTCTGCCGCGCGACCCGAGGGCAATACTCGGCGAAGCGGCGGAGACGCGGTTCATTGCGGAGTTGTTGCGCGACGGGCGGCCCGCGCATGGCGGCCGGATTGTTGCGGAGGATCGGGAACCTCCCGTGCTGTGGGCCATGCCGGGTTGGTTGGAGGGGGCATTTTAAGGCGGGGAGGTTGCGCGGGGATCGAAGGGGTTGGTTGCGGGGTCGTACGGGGCGGGGGTGTTTTCGATGACGCCGAGAAAGCGGTCGGGGAGGCGGGCGAGATCGACTTCGATGCCGAGGTCTTCGCAGATGGTGAAGAAGAGGTGGGGAGGTCGAGGGTGCGGTCGGGGTCGGCTTCGAGGTCGTGGTCGACGCGGGCGGTGGTTTCGCGGAGCAGGGCGGCGTGGTCGGGGTGGTGTTTGGTGACGCGGCGGAAGATGTCGTGGAG
>Ga0116229_10005974_pt1 | contig 19716 bp, 18 predicted proteins | sample S1TSphgellanicum_3_FD_87313 | JGI IMG/M metagenome (GOLD analysis project Ga0116229, IMG submission 87313) | Host-associated microbial communities from peat moss isolated from Minnesota, USA - S1T2_Fc - Sphagnum magellanicum MG | ecosystem: Host-associated > Plants > Peat moss > Unclassified... | reverse complement strand
GTGACGCCGCTTGCCTCATTGTTCGCGAGGCACTGCTGGAGCAGCGACAGAAGGGCTTCCTGAGACATCGCCTCTGCGGCGCGACTGACATACGCGGTCTGGATCATGCAGCCTCCGTTGCCGGGATGGTAGCAAGTCTCGAGACGATGACACGGGCCAGGCCGCGTGAAATTGCTTCGTCGCTGCGTGAAATTCCTTTGACTCGTCTTTGTGTGGCGGGAGTGTTCATCCTTTACCCTAGTGGGATCGGTCGATGGCGCGTTCGATGGACATTAACCGATAGGCGAACTCTATCGATTCAATCAAAACTTTCACATTCTATCTATACAACAGAACCGGTAAGGTGCTCTACAAGCGAAAGCGATCCGAGTTTGAATGTCTCGAACACACAAAGGTAGCGAAGCCATGTCAACCAATGGGAAATGCCCCTTCAATCATGCAGCGGGTGCCGGCACGTCGAACCGTGATTGGTGGCCGCAGCAATTGAACCTCAAGATTCTCGATCAGGGTTCCTCACCGTGCGACCCCATGGGTAAGGACTTCGACTATGCGAAGGAGTTCAACAGTCTCGATCTCGCAGCCGTGAAGCAAGACCTGCTGGCCGTGATGACCGATTCACAGGACTGGTGGCCGGCGGATTTTGGCCACTACGGTCCCTTCTTCGTGCGCATGGCGTGGCACAGTGCCGGCACCTACCGGACGACAGATGGTCGCGGGGGCGCCGGTGGCGGACACCAGCGTTTTGCACCGCTGAATAGCTGGCCGGACAATGTCAGCCTGGACAAGGCGCGCCGACTGATATGGCCCGTCAAGCAAAAATACGGCCGGAAGATTTCCTGGGCGGACCTGATCGTGTTGACCGGTAACGTCGCGCTCGAATCCATGGGGTTCAAGACGTTCGGATTCGCCGGCGGGCGCAGGGATAGCTGGGAACCGGATGAGGCAGTGTACTGGGGAAGTGAAACCACCTGGCTGGGCGACGACAAGCGCTATGCCGCCACCCCGCGCAATGCACCGCAGGGCAAGGTGGTCCCGGAGCATGGAGCCGTCCTGGTGGCCGACGACACCGAGAATGCTGCGAAGCAGGATCAGGGTGTCGCGCGCCGGCGCGATCTTGAAAATCCGCTGGCGGCCGTGCAGATGGGCTTGATCTACGTCAACCCCGAGGGCCCCGGCGGCAACCCGGACCCGGTGGCCGCCGCGCACGATATTCGCGAAACCTTCGGCCGCATGGCCATGGATGACGAAGAAACCGTCGCGTTGATCGCCGGTGGACATACCTTCGGCAAGACGCATGGGGCGGCCGACGCGGCGCATCTCGGCTTGGAGCCGGAGGCCGCCGGTATCGAGGCGCAGGGCTTCGGGTGGAAGAACGCCTTCGGCACGGGCAAGGGCGCCGACGCGATCACCAGTGGCCTCGAGGTCACCTGGACCCGCTCGCCGACTCGGTGGACCCACGATTACTTCGACCACTTGTTCGGCTACGACTGGGAATTGACGAAGAGCCCGGCCGGTGCACATCAGTGGAAGCCGAAGGGCGATGCCGGCGCGGGGACCGTGCCGCATGCCTACGACGCCTCCAAGCGCCTGGCGCCCGCGATGCTGACGACCGATCTCGCGCTGCGGTTCGATCCCCGTTACGAGGCCATCGCACGGCGCTTTCATGCCCATCCGGACCAGTTCGCCGACGCCTTTGCCCGTGCATGGTTCAAGCTGACCCATCGCGACATGGGACCGATTGCGCGCTACCTGGGGCCGGAGGTGCCTGCCGAGGAGCTGCTCTGGCAGGATCCCTTGCCCCGCATCGATCACGAGTTGGTCAGTGATCAGGACGTGGCCTCGCTCAAGCGCAACATCGCGGCGGCGGGTCTGTCGGTGGCGGAGCTGGTATCGACCGCCTGGGCATCGGCATCGACATTCCGCGGCTCGGACAAACGCGGCGGTGCCAATGGCGCGCGTCTGCGGCTCGCCCCGCAAAAGGATTGGCCGGTCAATCAACCCGAACAACTCGCGCGGGTCCTCAAGGTCCTCACGGCCATTCAGACCGACTTCAACGCCGCACAGCGGGGGGGCAAGCGGATCTCACTCGCCGACACGATCGTACTCGCCGGCGGCGTGGGTATCGAGCTCGCTGCGAAGAAGGCCGGACACACGCGCGTCGTGCCGTTCACACCGGGTCGTACCGATGCTTCGCAGCAGCAAACCGACGTCGAATCGTTTGCGGTGCTCGAACCGATCGCCGATGGCTTCCGCAACTATCTCAAGGGACAGTACAGCGTATCGGCCGAAGCACTGCTCATCGACAAGGCGCAGTTGCTCACGCTCACCGTGCCCGAGATGACCGTGCTGATCGGCGGCCTCAGGGTGCTCAATGCCAATGTGGGGCGCAGCGAGCACGGCGTGTTTACCCGGCGCCCGGAAGCGCTCAGCAACGACTTCTTCGTGAATTTGCTCGACATGCGCACCGAATGGAAGCCGGTGTCCAATGCCAACGACGTGTTCGAAGGGCGCGACCGCAAGACCGGTGAACGACGGTGGAGCGGCACGCGTGTCGATTTGCTGTTCGGATCGCACGCCCAGCTGCGGGCCGTCGCCGAAGTCTACGGCAGCGCGGATTCGGCAGAGAAGTTCGTGACGGACTTCATCGCGGCGTGGACCAAGGTCATGAATCTGGACCGTTTCGATCTGGCCATTTAAGCGCGGCAGCGCACCGACCCATCGATGCCGTGGGTCGTAGCATGCTGCCCGCAGTTACAAGGACCTGGAGACTCGACATGATCCTTTCCAAATGGCCTCCGTCGCGTGGCGTCTTCGATCGCTTCCTCTACGCCGGCGTCGGCGCCGATGCGAATGGCACGGAGGTCACCGTATTGTCGGCATTGGCACGCCGTGACCTGGATCCGTGGGAGGAGGCGGCCGAGATGAGCAAGCTCTCGGCCGACAAGGCGCTGCGCAAACTCGTCGCGATGCTCGAGACACTGCCCGGTCACGAATCGCTCGAGGGGCGGACGGCCGTTGCCGGGCGACTCGTTTCGCTGCTGCCCCATTCGGCGGAGGTGCGCGCCCTTGCGCCGCCCTCGTTGCGACGCGAGCAAGCCGCGAAGCCTCCGTTCCAGGTGAATATGCTGGCGTTGGTGTGCGGCTATTTATTTGCCATGGTCTTGGTCTGCTGGTGGTTCGCCGGAAATTCGTCCACTCCGGCGGTCGCGACCGACGTCCGCACGCCGACGACCGTGGGGCAGGGGGCACCTCGTCCTTAGAGCCTCATACCTTGTGCGTCGACAACAACAGACTCGTCTCGGTGCGGGCGATGCTCTCGACGGTGCGGATCCGGCTGATGATCTCGTTGAAGGACTCCAGGCTGTCCGCACGGATTTCCGCGACGAGGTCCCAGCGCCCGTTGGTGGTGTGCAGGGCTTCGACGGCCGGGTCGCCGCGCAGCTTCGCGAGCACCTTGTCGATGTGATTGCCCTCCACTTCGATGCTCATCAACGCGACGATCCGATGCACGTCGGCCTGCGGCCGCAGTCTCACGGTGTACCCCGCGATCGTACCGTCCGCCTCGAGTTTCGCGAGGCGGTTTTGCACCGTGCCGCGCACGACCTTCAATCTTTTCGCGAGCGACGCCACGGTCGCGCGTGCGTTGGTTCGCAGCAGAGCGATCAGACGGCGATCGAGATCATCCATCGAGATTGTCCATGGAGGGTTCGGTATTGAGCGATGTGCCAAATATAGATGGCATAATGATTTATTTATAGCATTATTTGCACAATTTAGTGGCTTTTCGTTGGCTCACGAATCCCGGAGAATACGCGCTCGACAAACGGGAGAGTGACCATGGTCGATTACATCGGCGTCGGCGACATCGTGCGTTTGCTGCAAAAGATCGGTCCCGGCGCGTTCATCGAACGTCTTGCGGGCGAAATCCTGGCCGACTACCGGCGCTGGAGCGAATTCGAAAAGTCCGCGCGCATGGCGAGCCACTCCGACGTCGGCGTCATCGAACTGATGCCCACGAGCGACGGTCGGCTCTTTTCCTTCAAGTACGTGAATGGCCACCCCAAGAATACGTCCGCTGGCCTGCTCACGGTCACGGCGTTCGGCGTACTCGCCGATGTCGCGACGGGCTATCCCCTGCTGCTGTCGGAACTGACCGTGACCACGGCGCTGCGGACGGCTGCCATGTCCGCCCTCGTCGCGCAATGGCTGGCACGCAAGGACAGCAGGGTCATGGCCTTGATCGGCAACGGCGCGCAAAGCGAGTTCCAGGCGATCGCCTTTCACCGCATGCTCGGGATCCGCGAGGTCCGCCTGTACGACGTCGATCCGCTGGCGACCGCGAAACTCGAGCGCAACCTCGCGGCGATGCCGGAGCTTGCCGATCTCGATCTCGTGCAGACGACTTCCGCCGCGGAAGCCTGCCGCGGCGCCGACATCGTCACGACCGTGACGGCCGACAAACGCAATGCCGTGATCCTGACGCCGCCGATGATCGCCGCCGGCATGCACTTGAACGCGGTGGGCGGCGATTGCCCCGGCAAGACCGAGCTGCACCCCGATATCCTGCGCCAGCCGCAGGCACGCGTCGTCGTCGAGTACGAGCCGCAATCGCGCCTCGAGGGTGAGATTCAGCAGATGGACGCCGATTTCCCGGTGCTCGAATTCTCCGACATCGTGCGGGGTCATCAACCCGGCCGCACGGCCGCCCATCAGGTGACCATCTTCGATTCGGTCGGCTTCGCGCTCGAGGATTACTCGGCGTTGCGCTTCCTGCATGCGCTGCTCGGCGAGAATCTGATCGAACGCCGCCGCATCGATCTCGTGCCCGTGCTCGAGGATCCGAAGGACTTGTTCGGCGGCACCTTGGGCGCCGGCGTCGCCCGGCCGCGCCTGATCAAGTCCGCCTGAGGCGCGACGGCGGTGCTCGCTGCGAAGGTATCGCTGATTGGCGCACCGACCGATATCGGTGCCGGCACTCGCGGCGCGTCCATGGGCCCCGAGGCACTGCGCGTCGCCGGCATGGCGAGGGTCCTGGCTGCGCAAGGCGCCGAGGTGCGGGATACGGGCAATCTCAGCGGTCCGCCCAATCCAGAGTCCCCGCCCGAGGGCGGCTATCGGCAGCTCAGCGAGGTGCGGGCGTGGAACCTCGGCGTGCATGATGCGGTTCACGCCGAATTGGCGGCCGGCCGGTTGCCGATCCTGCTCGGGGGAGACCATTGTCTCAGCATCGGTTCGATCAGCGCCGTCGCGCGCCATTGTCGCGCCGAGCAGCGGCCGCTGCGCATCCTGTGGCTCGATGCCCACGCCGATTTCAACACCCATGTGCTGACGCCGAGCGGCAACATCCATGGCATGCCGGTGGCCTGCTTGTGCGGCCTCGGTCCGCCGGAACTGACGGCGATCTCCGGCCACGTGCCGGCGATCCGTGCGCGCGACCTACGTGAGGTCGGTATCCGCAGCGTCGACCAGGGCGAGAAGCGTCTGGTCCACGAACGGGGCATCGAGGTGTTCGACATGCGCTACGTCGACGAGGTGGGCATGCGGCGCACGCTCGAGATCGCGCTCGGCGGCATGACGCCCGATACCCATCTGCACGTGAGTTTCGATGTCGACTTTCTCGATCCGGACATCGCGCCGGGGGTCGGCACGACCGTGCCCGGCGGTCCGTCCTATCGCGAGGCACAGCTGTGCATGGAGATGATTGCCGACACTGGCCTGCTCGCCTCGCTCGACGTCATGGAGTTGAATCCCGCTCTCGATCTGCGCAATCGCACGGCAGAAGTCGCCGTCGATCTGGTCGGCTCGTTGTTCGGCAAGAGCACCTTGATGCGCCGATCTGCGTCAGCGGGACTATCGCTATACAAAGCAAACGAGCGAATGCTACCGTGCGCTCCCGAGAAACATGCTGAGGAATCGTCATGAAATTATTCTATTCCCCCGGTGCTTGTTCCTTGTCGCCGCACATCGTGGCGTGCGAGGCGGGGATTGCACTGGAACTCGACAAAGTCGATCTGAAGACCAAGGTGACCGCCAGCGGACTGAATTACTCGAAGGTCAATCCCAAGGGCTACGTGCCGGCGCTGCAGCTCGATGATGGCGAGATCATGACCGAAGGACCCGTCATCGGCCAATATTTGGCGGACCAGAAACCGGAGGCGGGGCTCGCGCCGGCTGCCGGCACCTTGGCCCGATACCGCCTCCAGGAGATGCTGGGATTTATCAATACCGAGATCCACAAGGCGTTCGGTCCCTTGTTCAATCCGGCGAGCCAGCCCGAGGCCCGCAACGCGGCGATCGGCAACCTTAACAAGCGGTATGCGTTGATCGAACAGGCGCTCGCGAGCCACGCGTTTCTGTTGGGTGATCGATTCACCGTGGCGGACGCCTATCTCTATACCGTGACGCGGTGGACGGATCCTCTCAAGGTCGATCTGTCTCAGTTCCCCCAACTCCGCGCCTTCCAGCAGGTCGTGTCTGCGCGGCCCGCCGTGCAGTTCGCACTTCGCGAAGAGGGACTGATTCAGTAGGCACCGGCCGCGGTGGACGGCCGCATCCGCAAGATCATTGCAGGGACATAAGTGGCCTAGCGAACAGAGGGCGCGACGCCGCTGCGGTTATGTTGATCGCATGACGGCACGAACACGAGACCCCCGATGACCGAGGACGCGCAGCGGAATCAAGCAAGCATCATCGCAGTGGATTCGGAACCGGAACCGGCGGACCCTGAGCGGGCGGCCGCCAACATTCGAGCGTGGCGAACCTATCTGCCGGAAGACTGTGTCGAGCGGATGATTCAGGATGGTTGGCATTGGTCCACCTAGCGTCAGGCAAGCAGGCGGCGCCGCCTAAGCCTCGGATGAACTTCGCCACGGCCCTGCTCGATGCGCACGACATGAGCGAGGCAGACCGGCTCACCGTGCTGGCAGGGACGTCGGTGTCCCGGTTGATGGAGAACGCCGGCGGCGGGGTGGTGAAAGAGGTCGTCAAGCGCTGGTCCGCCCGTCCCGTCACCGTGTTGTGCGGGCCCGGCAATAACGGGGGTGACGGCTTCGTCGTCGCCAAACAACTCGCCGATGCGGGCTGGAAGGTGCGCGTCGCATTGCTCGGGTCCCGGGACGCATTGAAGGACGCCGCCCGGCATCACGCCGAGCAATGGGGTGGCGGCATCGAGGCGCTCACGCCGGCAGCCATCGACGGAGCGGAGTTGATCATCGATGCGATTGTCGGCGCCGGCTTGAGTCGCCCGCTCGGCGGCGCTGCCAAGAAAACCCTCGCGGCGGCGAGTCGGCAACGCATTCCGATCGTGGCGGTGGACATGCCGAGCGGCGTGATGGGCGACACCGGCGAAGACCTGGGTGCGGTCGCCGCGGCGATGACGGTGACCTGTTTCAGAAAAAAGCCCGGGCATCTCCTGTATCCCGGCCGCGCCTTGTGCGGCGAGCTCGTCGTCACCGATATCGGCACGCCACCGGAGGTGCTCGAGCAGATTGTCCCCGACACGTTCGAAAATGATCCGCGTTTGTGGTTCGCCGAATTGCCCCGGGCAGAGCCATCCGGCAACAAATATACGCGGGGTCACGCGCTGATCTCGGGCGGTTATCCGATGACGGGCGCCGCGCGCATGGCGGCCCGGGCAGCGGCGCGGGTGGGTGCCGGGCTCACGACCATCGCCGTGCCGGAGATCGCACTACCGATCTATGCGACCGCGCTCACGAGCATCTTGGTCACGCCCCTTGCGACACCGGCGGATTTCGACGCGCTGCTCGACGATCCGCGCGTCACCGCCGGTCTGATCGGACCTGGCGCGGGAGTGGGTGCAGCCACGCGCGCGCGAACGCTCGCGCTGCTCGCGACGCGGCGCGCCACGCTGATCGATGCAGACGCCATCACCTCGTTCAAGGACGAGCAGCCGGCACTGATGCACGCGATCGGCGGACCCTGCGTGATGACGCCGCACGACGGCGAATTCAAGCGCATTTTCGATCCGAGCGGCGACAAGCTCACCCGGACGCGCCGCGCCGCGGCCCGCAGCCGCGCCGTGATCGTATTGAAGGGCAGCGATACGGTGATCGCCGCGCCCGATGGTCGGGCGATCATCAATGCGAACGCGCCCGCGAGCCTGGCGACGGCGGGATCGGGCGACGTGTTGAGCGGTATCGTGTTGGGATTACTGGCCCAGGGCATGGAGCCATTCCTGGCCGCAGCGGCCGCGGTCTGGCTGCACGGTGCCGCGGCCAACGAGTTCGGCCCTGGCTTGCTGGCGGAAGACCTACCCGATTTGCTTCCCTTGGTGCTGCGCCGACTGTTCTGGAGAATGACCGGCACGCGACCGACGACGTCCTAGAGATGCCGCGACCTCGGAATGCCGCACCCTCGGAATGTCACGCCTTGAGATTGTCGGCGGCGAATCCCCAGTTGGCGAGCCTGTCGAACACGGCGGCGGCATAGTCGGCACGACGATTCTGATAATCCAGGTAATAGGCGTGTTCCCACACGTCGATCGTCAGCAGCGGCTTTTGACCGCGCGTCAACGGTGAATCCGCATTGCCGGTCTTGGTGACCGCGAGCTTGTCCCCGTCGAGCACCAACCAGGCCCAGCCGCTGCCGAACTGCGACGTCGCCGCCGCGAGCATCTCCTTGCGAAAACTCGCCATGTCGCCGAACGACGAGTCGATCTTCTGCTTCAGTTCGAGCGGTGGAGTGCCGCCGCCATTCGCGCGCAAACTCTTCCAATAGAAGGTGTGGTTCCAGTCCTGACTGGCATTGTTGTAAATGCCGCTCTTGTCGGCAATCCCGTACGTGCTCGTGATGATCGCTTCCAACGACAGGGCCGCCATCGGCGTGCCGGCAACGGCCTTGTTCAAGTTATCGACGTAGGCCTTGTGATGTTTCCCGTAGTGAAAACCGAGGGTGGTCGAGGAAATCACCGGATCCAGCGCGTTGTCCGCGTAGGGCAGCGCAGGCAGGGTAAAGGGTCCGCTGACCGGGACCGCGGCGGGCGGAGTCGAGGCGGCGGGATCGGCGGCCCGCGCCACGGTCCTTGCGAGCGCGGCGAGTCCCGCGGATGCCAGCATCAGACCGCGACGCGTGATCTTCTTCGGTGTCGGGGTCATCGGAATTGCCGTCACGTCGAGCCCTCCTGTGTGCGTGGGGGGATGCTACGCAAAGCGGGTGGGCGACGCAAACCGGGCACCGGCGAGACCGACGAGCGGGCTCGCCTCGTCAACGGTCTTTCAGAACTTTCCGTACGTGAGATAGGCTTCGGTTGGCGACACGCCCGCAAGGATCGCTTTGCGGACCAAATTTTCCGTGTTCATGACGCGCTCCACCTCTTCGAGAACCTCGGTGACGAGCGCTCCCGGGATGATGACCGCGCCATCTCGATCCGCGACGAGGTAGTCGCCTTGCGTGATTGCGACACTGCCGATCGTGATCGGCGCCTCATAGGATTCCGGCAACCACGCGCCCACCACATCGCGCGGAGTCAGAAAACGCGAGAACACGGGAAACCCGATACGCCGGATGAAGTCGGCGTCCCGACATCCACCATCCGTCAGGAACCCGGCCACGCCGCGCAAGTGCAGTGTCTCGGCCGACAGTTCGCCCATCAGCGCGCAATCGGCTTGTCCGCCCTCGCACACGACGACATGGCCCGCCGGCGCTATCCCGAGAAATCCGGTCCACGCAAGCAGGGTCTCGTGTGCGTCGGCGCCCAGCACCTGGCGCCCGCGCATCGTGAAGATGGGGCCCGACATTTTGCGATCGCGATCCAGCGCAACGATATCGCTCGGCAGGACACAGTTGCGATGCCCCTTGGCCCGCAGCACGTCGAATACGGCTCCCGAATAGGCGGCGGCGAAGCGCTCGGCCAATGTCAACGTCGACTGCATCGTGTTCGTCCTTCAGTTGAGGGGAGCGGCAACGGCGCTGGGAGGGATTGCTCCAACCAGAAACCGGTTATTTTTATATTTGATAAATACTTTCATATTTGATGGACTGGGTCAACGAGTAGAGGCACCTCGATGTCCGCGCTGCTAGGAGTGCTGATCCCGGTTATCTTCGATGACGATTTGATGCTGCTCACCCAGCCCCTCGATGCCGAGCCACACACGGTCGCCGGCATCCAGGTAGATCGGCGGCTTCTGGCCCAGCCCGACTCCCGGCGGCGTCCCGGTCGAAATGATATCGCCTGGTTGCAGGCTCATGAACCTGCTGATGTAGGCGATCAGAAAATCGGGCTTGAACACCATGGTGCGGGTGCTCCCATCTTGGAAGCGTCGGCCATTGACCTCGAGGAACATGGACAAATTGTTGATGTCACCCGCCGCATCCGGTGTCACCAAGAACGGACCGACGGGGCCGAAACTGTCGCAACCCTTACCCTTGTCCCAGGTTCCCGTGCCATCCAGCTGAAATGCCCGTTCCGACACGTCGTTGATGACGCAGTAGCCGGCGACGTAGTCGAGTGCATCCGCCTGAGTCACATAGCGGGCGGTGCGACCGATCACGACGCCGAGTTCCACTTCCCAGTCGAGCTTGGTCGAGTCGCGCGGCTTGATGATGGGATCGTTCGGGCCGCACAGTGCGCTGGTCGCTTTCAAAAAGAGCACCGGTTCCGCGGGCACGGTAGCGCCGGTCTCGGCGGCATGATCGGCATAGTTCAATCCGACACAGATGAATTTGCCGACCCCACCGACGCACGGGCCGATACGCTCGGACTCGTCGATGATCGGCAGCGTGTCGAGATCGACCGTTTCGAGTCTCGCGAGCGAGTCGCGTGACAGAGAAGCGCCTGCGAGGTCACCGACGTACGAGGAGATATCGCGGTACCGGCCATCGCCGGCAACGACGACGGGGCGTTCGAGACCGACGGGTCCTACACGCGCGAATTTCATCAGTTTGCCCAGCCGCCATCGATCACGTGAGCGACCCCGGTCGTGAAGCTGGATGCATCGCTGGCTAGGTACAGCACCAACTCGGCGATCTCCTCGGGTCGGCCGAGACGTCCCATCGGTTGACGCGCGATGAAAGCGGCCTGAGCCGCCTGGTAATCACCCGTGGCCTGCAGGCGTTGGTCGAGCGACGGGGTCTGTATGGTTCCTGGACAGATCGCGTTGCAGCGAATGCCCCGTCCGACGAAATCGGCGGCGATCGCCTTGGTCATGCCGATGACCGCCGCCTTGGAGGAGCAATACGCGAAACGATTGGGAACACCCTTGACGCTGCTGGCGACCGACGCCATGTTGATGATCGTGCCGCCGCCGGCCTGCAGCATGCCGGGTAGGAAGGCGCGAATCATCCGGTACATCGCGGTGACGTTCAGCGCGAAAGAGAACTCCCACGCCCGATCATCGCAATCGAGAATCGTGCCGGCATGGACATAACCGGCGCAATTGAAGAGAACGTCGATCGTGCCGATGTCGCGGGCGAGTTGGACGATCGCATCGCCGTCGAGGACGTCGAGTCTCACCCGCTCGCAGTTGGCAACATCCTTCAACACATCGACATTGATGTCCGTGGCGACGACCCGCGCGCCCTCGCTCGCGAGTAATTCCGCCGAGGCCCTGCCGATGCCTTGAGCGGCGGCGGTGATCAGCACGGTCTTGCCGGTGAGCTTACCCATGAAATCGCCTACGCACGGCGGGCCCGGACCGGAAGGCAGGCCGGGCCCACCGGTTCAAACGATTTGTAGGTCAGTATGAATTCCTGGTGGCCCAGCGCTTCGGAGATGCTTCGCTCACCCGAGGCCACCGCAGTGATCTTGGCGAGAATTTCTTCGCCGACCTCATCCAGGGTTGCCTCCCCGTTCAAGATCCGTCCGGCGTCGACATCCATGTCATCGGGCATGCGCCGATAAGTATCCGGATTGGCGCAGATTTTGATCACGGGCGAGATGGCGGAGCCGACCACCGAGCCGCGACCGGTGGTGAAGAGGGTGATATGCGCTCCGCAGGCGATCAGCTCGGCGATCTCGGCATTGTCGTTGATGTTGGGGAATCCGAACCGCGGTTCGCCGTCGGGGACGACGTCGAGTAGATAAAGGCCGCTCGACGGCGGATGGTCGCCCGGTTTGATCACGCCCGAGATCGGGGAGTCGCCGGACTTGGCGTAGGCGCCCATCGATTTCTCTTCCTGGGTGGTGAGGCCGCCATCCGCGTTACCCGGTGCGAAACTACCGTACCCCATGACGGTGTAGTAATTCGCTGCCTTCGCGACGCAGGCCGTGATCGCCTCGCCCAGTTCGGGCGTGACGGCGCGGGCGGCCATGATCTGCTCGCATCCGATCAGCTCGCCGGTCTCCTCGAAGATGCAGGTGGAGCCGAGCGCAATGAGCCGGTCGAAGCATTTGCCCACTGCGGGATTGGCGGTCATTCCGCTCGTGCCGTCCGAGCCTCCGCACACGGTAGCGATGACCAGATCTTCGAGTCCGATGGCGACGCGGGGGGTCTTCGCGATGCAGTCCTGCATCGCGGTCACGGCTTTCAGACCGGCCGCAATCGTCGCAGCGGTTCCGCCGCGCTCTTGAATCACGAGGGTGTCGACCGGGCGTCCGGTGGCGGCCACGGTGGCGTGCAGTTCCCTGCGGTTGAACCCTTCGCATCCCAGCGAGACGATCAAGACGCCCCCCACATTGGGATGGACGCACAGATGCTTCATCATGCGCAACGAATATTCGTTCGGATAGCAGCCCGGAAAGCCGATGAGGTGAACGTCCATGTCGGCGCTCGCGTCGACGATGCGCCGTGCCACGTGATGTGCGCATTCGACCAGATAGGCGACGACAATGACGTTACGAATTCCCTTGCGTCCGTCGGATCGCTGATAGCCCTGCATCATGGCAGTGCCGCTTCGCCGGTGGATTCTCGGGTATGAATGGCAATGTAGTCGCTCTTCATATTGTGCGTGTGGACATGCTCGCCGATGCGCGTCGCTTGGGTGATGGAGCCGATGGGCACCCCGTATTTGAGCACGACATCGCCGGGCACGAGATCGACTCGCGCCACTTTATGGCCGACCTCGACGTCGCCGCCCGAGGTAACGGCCGTGCCGTCGATCATGAGGCTATCGCCGCGATGGATCTTGCGTCGGCATGCCAACACGTTGTCTTTCGCGTGCAACAATATCAGCCCACTGGGATCCTTTTGAGTCACGCCGCCTCTCCCAACACCGGAATGGGGGCCGTGCAGGGCAGCAATCCCGTGGTACGCAATCGCTGCCAGAATTGCGGCGGAATGCCTGTGCGCAGCAATGCGAGGCTGGCATGCGCCTGTTCCTGATTCGCCATTCCCGGAATGACACTCACCACTTGAGGATGTGCCAGTGGAAATTGAAGGGCGGCGGCGGCCAGCGGAACGGAAAACTCCGTGCAGACCAATTCCAGTTGGCGCAGCCGTTCGATCACCCAGTCCGGCGCAGCCTGGTAATTGAAGTAGACGGGGCCGCCGCTGCGGGTGCCGTTGATCAGTGCGCCGGAATTATACGGAGCGCCGATGATGACCGGGAGGCGCCGCTTTTCGCACACGGGGAGAAAATCCCGGAGCGCGGTTTGGTCGAGTAACGTGTAACGACCGGCCAGCAGGAACACATCGAATTCCGCCTCGCAAAGGACCTCGGCGCAAACCTCCCATTCGTTCACGCCGAGCCCGATCGCACTGATCACTCCCGCATCCTTCAATTCGCGCATGGCGAGGTAACCGCCGTCCATGAATTGGCGCAAATAAGTGTCGTGCCTATCGCCGTGCGTGGCGCGGCCCAGATCATGGGCGAGCAGGACATCCACGCGCGACCGTCCCAGGCGTTTTAGACTTTGCTCGAACGACTCCATGATGCCGCCGTAGCTGTAATCGAACACGGGTTCGAACGGTTCGGCGTCGACAAAGCCGTAGCGCGAGTCCTTGGAGGCATTTTGATTGGATGGCTGCTTCAATTCGACCAGTCGCCGCCCGACCTTGGTGGACAGTACGACCTCATCGACAGCATCGAACTCGGCCAACGCCTTGCCGACCCGCCGCTCACTCAATCCGAATCCGTAATACGGGGCCGTGTCGAGATAGCGAATGCCCGCGTTCAGCGCGGCAAGAATGGCCTCGATGGCGAGGCGTTCTGGGATCGCTGTATATAGATTGCCGATCGGCGCAGCCCCGAACCCGAGCGCGGACATTCGCGAGCGCCACCCGGCTTGATCCTTGCTATTGCCCATTATTTCAGCGCAAATGGCTATTTAATTCATTAATAAAAATTGAAATCGCCTATAAGGTATTTTGCGGAGTGCCAAGCTGTCAAGCAGATATGCTTGGAACGACTGATGTCTGCTGTTGACCACGCTATGTTATTAGTGAAAATGTGACGAGCGGAAACCTGCAGTTTACCGGCCGAGAACCCCATGCGAGGGATGGCCAATGGCAAAATCGATGAGATCCCCAATTACAGATAAAAAAGCACTGCAACCCTCGGAGCAATCCTCGGGCAAAGACTGGGCGGAGCAACCCCGTTATCGCGCGCCGGCCCTGGACAAGGGACTCGATATTCTGGAACTGATTGCCCGCGAAGGCCTCGCGATGACTCCATCGCACATGGCGGCCCAGCTCCAACGGTCGGTCAGCGAATTGTTTCGGATGATCCTGACACTGGAAGCCCGGGGCTACATCGCGCAATCGGCCGACCAGCAGGGATTCGATCTGACCAACAAGCTGTTCGCGTTAGGGTCGGCCCGGAAGCAGGTGGCGACGCTGCTGGAAACGGCGCTGCCGATCATGCAGGAGTTGACTCGGGAAATAGATCAATCCTGTCATTTGGTCGTCGCTGCGGTCGATCATATCGTGGTGATCGCGCGCGTGGAGAATCCGGGTTTACTGGGATTTTCGGTGCGTCCTGGCTTCCGCAAGCACTTGGTCGAGGCGATCTCCGGACTGACTCTGTTTGCGTTTCAGCCGGAAGCCACCCGCAACGAGTGGCTATCGCGTTTTCGGCAAACCACCGACCCCGCCAAGCTCGAGCGGTTTGTCAGCCAGGCCGACGCCGTAAGATCGCTCGGCTTTGCCCAGGCAGGGAGCGATTTCGTTCAGGGAATCACTGATTTGTCCGCACCGATCATGGCCGGAAGCATGTGTATCGCTGCACTGACCGTGCCCTTCGTTCAGCGCCAGGAGTTACCCCGCTCCATGGCGGAATCGCTCAATCGGGTTTGTCTCTGCGCCCGCCGTATTTCGGAGTCCATGATCGAGAAGTCGTAATCCTCGAGCCCCCGCCGCTCGGGGCCAATCCCGGCGACCCGTTGGATTGCATCGGTGCGCATTGCAACAGTCTTCGCTTGACTGTTCATATGCAAAAGGTACCATTGCCCGTGAAAATCAAGAACGGGGGCGTTCGCGTACTGGGTATCCCCCGCGATTCAACCACGGGGGGTCACTGTGAATAAGAAGCTTACTGTCCTGGCAGCAACCGGAGTCGTCTGCGGGTTTTCAACCACGATATTGTCGGCGGAAGACCTGCCGGCGTCCCCGCCGGCGCAAGCCGCTCCGGCGTCCGATTCCGAGTTGGCGGAAATCCAGGTGACCGGCTATCGCGCGTCACTGGATGCAGCTCAGGAACTGAAGAAGAATTCCGCCGAAGTCATCGAAGCGATCGCGCCGGAGGATCTCGGCAAATTTACGGACAACAGCATCGCGGGTGCGCTGCAGCGCCTGCCGGGCGTGGAGATCGATCAGGACACGGACGGACGTTCCGGCGATCACGTGTCCATTCGCGGTATCGGTTCCGAGTACGTCACGACGACCGTCAACGGCCGCGCACCGCTGGGTTACGGAATGGAGGGAATTTATTATCTGCGGGAATTCCCGATCGATATATTCCCGACCGAAGTGCTGAGCGGTGCCGTGGTCTACAAGACGCCCTCCGCGGAACAGATCGAGTCCGGTCTCGCCGGCACCGTGGATCTGCAAACCCTGAAGCCTCTGGACGCCAAGACGAAAGGCGGCAGCGACTATTTCGGCGCGCTGACCGTGAAGGGCCAGAACAACAGCGGCGACTCCGACTGGGGTAAGGGCGTCAGCGGCATCGCCGGCGGAAAATTCTTCGATGGGACACTGGGCGTGTATGCCGCCGGTGAACACAGCACGGACTACCAGCTCGAGAATTTCGAGGAGACCCGGCCGACTTACGTAAATTTGAATGTTGCCAATGCCGCCGGGGTCGTCACGACGCAGAACAATGTCGAATTTCCCACGGCAGAACTGCTCGGCCAGATCAACAAACACAACACGCGTGACGCGGTGAGTACCGGGCTGCAGTGGAAGCCGGGCGACTCCTTCGAGCTCAGCGCGGATTACACCTACACCCGCTATGATCGACCGGCGGACTGGCTCATCGAGTATCTGTCGCCCCCCACGAGCGGGACATTTCGGCCGGGCGGCGTGACCATTCAAAACGGCGCCGTGACCGGATACAACTATGCCGATTACACGCCCGCGGCCGGCCAGCCCTCGACTCTGGGTTTGGCGTACTATCCTTACGATTACGACAATCTCGATACCATGCAAATCGGTGGTTTGAACGCCAAGTGGCATAATGACCGCTGGACGGTGGATGGTGACGTGTCGGGTAGCGTCACGAACACCCTCGGTAGTTATCTCGGCAACTACGCGGTCGGTTCGGCGATACCGCTGGCGGACGTCAACTACAGCTCGAGTTCCAGCGGTCCCGCCTCCTATAATGCTGGGGCACCGATCGGCAGCATTCCATCCGCTTTTTATCCGGCCCTGCGATACGAGCAGAACAATTCTTATTCCTATGCGGCCAAGTTCGATGTGGCGTACCAGTCGAGCGATGCCTTGACCTATAAGTTCGGAGCCCGATATTCGGAAGAGCATGTCGACGTTCGTGACGTCGTGAATAACTTCACGGTGGCCGCGTCGGATGTGCCCGCCGTGGCCGGCCTCACGTTTCCGGGCGGAACCACGACTATTTTCCCGGGCCAGAATATCGGCAGCAACACGCAATTCATCGAAAATCCCTCGGGTTTGGCAAACGCGGGTCTGTCGTTCTATCCGAGCCGCGCCTCAGCCCAGCCACTGCTCAACGGCTCCTTCTTCAGCTCCGCCAATTCACAGAACGGATGGCAGGAGGACGTGTCCGTGGCGCACGCCAATTGGGAGAAAACCGAGGCAATCTACGGGCAGTTGGATTTCAACGGCACGTTGTCGGGCGTTCGCTTCGCCGGAAACGGCGGTGTCCGGGTCGTGCACACCGAGGAAATCGCCGAAGCCTTCCAGAGCGTGGGTGAGGTGGCACTTCCCGACTACGTGCCGATCGGAGCCAATACATTGGTCCCGGTGACGGCCAACAATTCCTACACCAACGCCTTGCCGGCGCTCAATCTGACCTTCTTCCTGACGCCCGATACGGATGCGCGATTCGCGGTGGGGGAAACGCTCACCCGGCCCGAGTTCGAGGACATGTCTCCGATCGGCTCGCTGAGCATACCGCCCGCGGGGTCCGGAGCGCCGGGTCATGCGCAGACCGGCAATCCCAATCTGCATCCCGAAACTGCCTGGAATTTCGATGCGACCGTGGATCACTATTTGTCCGGCGGCGGGTCGGTCGTGACGAGTCTGTTCTACAAGCGCGTCTACAACTTCATCTATCCGGTGACGGCGTTCAACGTGTCGATCCCGGGATACAACCTGCCGTTCGACAGCGTCCTTCCGGAAAACGTATCCGGCGGAAGAGTGTATGGACTGGAGCTGGCCTTCAATTTCCCGCTGCAGCGCCTGTGGGAGGCGCTGGACGGGTTCGGCCTGACGGGTAACTATACCTACGTGTCGAGCAAGATCGACGATTCCGCCTTGGGTGACGTCCCTTTCCTCGGTTCATCCAAGAATAATTCCAACGCCTCTCTTTACTACAGCAAGGGGCGCTTCGATACGCGTCTGGCGATGGTCTACCGGAGCGATTACCTCAGCAAATTCGCCTCGGCTCCCGCCTACGTCAACACGTTTACGGAAGGATCGGTCACGCTCGATGCCAGCATGACGGTTGCGCTCGTGGACCATTTGTCCTTTACCGTCACGGCGATCAACCTCGCGCAAACGCCGCGTCAGGACTATCTCAATACGCCGTCGACGTTCCTGAACTATTACACCCAGCCCCGCCAGATCGTCCTGGCGTTGCGCGGGACGCTATAGCTCGAGCGAGCAGAATAGGGCGCCTCCGGTCGTCTAGACCCGTGGCGCCCGCACTACCGCAGTTTGACCCTGCCGGACGGCGCCGTCTTGCGAGACCGCGCTGTCAGGTTCCCGACCGCGGGGCGCTCACGCGCCAGACGGTGTTTCCCACATCGTCGGCGACGAGGAGGGCACCGCTGCGGTCGAGCGCGAGGCCAACCGGCCGTCCGTGCACCGTCTGATTGTCGTTGCCGAGGAAGCCGGTGACGACCGGCAGCGGTTTACCGACCGGTTCGCCGTTGACGAACGGGACGAAAATGACCTGGTAGCCGTTCAAGGGGCTGCGGTCCCAGCTTCCGTGCTCGCTGACGAAGGCACCGTTGGCGAACGCCGGCGACAGGTGCTCGCCTGAGCTGAACAGCAGGCTGAGTGGGGCGACGTGGGAACTCAAGCCATAGTCGGGCTTGATCGCTCGTGCGACGAGGTCCGGCCGCTGAGGGTGAACCCGACCATCGACATGACTTCCCCAATAGCTATAGGGCCAGCCATAGAAGCCGCCCTCACGCACCGAGGTCAGATAATCGGGGACGAGGTCGGGACCGATCTCGTCGCGCTCGTTGACGACGGCGAATAACTTTTGAGTCTGCGGCTCGAAGGCCAGGCCGGTGGGATTGCGCGTACCGGAAGCGAAGATGCGCATGGCGCCGGTCAGGCGGTCAACCTCGTAAATGGCGGCACGACCTTCCTCGACCGCCATGCCGTTTTCGGTGATGTTACTGTTTGAACCCACGCCGACATAGAGCTTCGAGCCGTCCGCGCTGGCGGTCATCGATTTCGTCCAATGATGGTCGATCGGGCCGGCCGGAAGATCCGCGAGCTTCACGCCCGGCGAGGTCATGCGCGTCATCCCGGGCACATAGTCGAAGGCAAGGATTGCGTCGGTATTGGCGACGTACAGCGTGTTGCCCACGAGCACGATGCCATAGGGCGAGTGCAGATGATCGATGAAGACGGTCTTGAGCTCGGGCTTGCCGTCGCCATCGGCATCGCGCAGCAGGGTGATGCGGTTGCCGCCCTTGTCGCCGGCGCCGGCCCGCGCTTTCACTTTGCCGGCGATGAAGTCCTTGGGCCGGAAGGCGAGGGTGCCCGGGCTGTTGGTCTCGACGACCAGGATATCGCCGTTGGGCAGCGTATAGAGCGTGCGTGGGTGCTCGAGCCCGGTCGCGAGCGCCTCGACCTCGAGGCCGGCGGCTACCGTGGGCGCCTCGCCGGTTTTCCAGCCGATCGCCGTCGGAACGCTCATGGGGGGCAGCAGGTACTCCTGCGGCTCCGGCAAATAGGGATCCGCGCCATATTGCCGAGCGGGGTCCCCGCCTTGGGAACCGCATGCCGCGAGTGCGGCGGCCAACGAGATCAGCGCGAGGATCGGGCGAAGCGAGACCGGGGTCATGAGCGATCTCCGGTCGCACGGCTCATCGCGAGACTCCACCCTCGTGCGCCCGCCCACCCTCGTGCGCCCGCGATGAGCAGCAGCAGGGCGGACACTGCGGACAGC
>Ga0116229_10005971_pt1 | contig 19723 bp, 18 predicted proteins | sample S1TSphgellanicum_3_FD_87313 | JGI IMG/M metagenome (GOLD analysis project Ga0116229, IMG submission 87313) | Host-associated microbial communities from peat moss isolated from Minnesota, USA - S1T2_Fc - Sphagnum magellanicum MG | ecosystem: Host-associated > Plants > Peat moss > Unclassified... | reverse complement strand
CATGCAAATTGCATGGAGCCTTAAAAAGAATTTGTAGCTGTTTTTTTTTACACAACTTCTTTGGTTTTACTGAGGGGGTGCATAAAGAGAATTGATTGTTCCGAAACAATCAATTTGTGCCATCTTCCCTGGATCAGGTAAATACCTCCTGACAGATCTGAAGTGCGCGGTTTTCTTTGGCAATCAAAGATCGCCTTCAACGGGTGTGCCTTTACATTTAATTGCATTAAATTCAATTTTGTCAGTCCCCTTGTGCTTAATAAGCTGAACGGGGTGCACTGCCCCACCAAGGCTCCGTCAGATCTCATGATGGCTCATGATTAGATGCCTCCCACAAATCTGTACTTTTCTGTGAGTTAATCAAAATCTCTGGAGCTACTACAGCTTCTGTTGGTGTGTAGCCATAAATGACGTTTGCAGAGTACAGTGATCCTGGTTTTGTTTCGAGTGGCCGTCCCCATCAATGGGCTCCGATCTCCAGAATGTGCTTACTGACACTCTCGCATGGGTTTTGAAATTGGTACGTGATCGTAGCAGTTGGTTACTAGGCAGTGACCTAGTGTGCCTACATTAAGGCCTGTGCCTACAATAACGCTTTTTTAATTAATTAAATAAATAAGTTACACTAGAAATATAGCAGGGTTCTTCTACTTTCCGCTCTGACATGGAGCCAAATTTAGCTAATGCCTCTTGTGAATGATCTGGGTAGGTCACAAAATATATTTTTTTAATTTAAAAATTTATTTTATTTTATTTTATTTTAAATTTTTTAGAAAAGTGCCCACAGGATGAGGGCATTACCAAAATAAGGGTCAAACTGCATGGAGTATGTGGGATGAAGGCAGCACCAGAATAAGAGCCTGTGCATGGCAGCAGTCAAGGGCAGGACAACATTCTAGTTTTGTACTTGTCTGAGGGCCTTGCTCAACATAAAGAGACTGAACAGGTAAGTATGACCAATAAACTTTTTGAAAATGGACGGTAGACATATGATGACATAAAGAGGTGGACCATTACACACGGAATGTCCCCCATGAAACAAAACCTTTTGCCTGTTTTTGTAGGGGTGATTTTATGTGTAGGGGTAAGGACCGAGAATGGGGCTGTTCTGAGAATGAGGGTCCCATGCAAGGTGGGAGTTGAGCATTGGACCAAATCTTGGACAGCCCCATTTGAAGTCATTACTAGACGTAAAGAATCAGTAGAATTTTGATTTTACAGACAGATGGCTATGAGGAGAGGAGGCACCTTGTGTGTAAGGTTCCTCATTTTGGGGAACCATTCATGTAAGGTGCCATCCTCTGTTGATGCCAAAATTTTATTGATGATACCATGTGCTTCACATACATTAAAAAAAAATTACTGGTTAAAGTCCTGTAAAGCTTTATTAAAAAAAACACACCATAGATTAGGAAAATGTACAAAGGTGTAAAATTAAGAAAAAGGGAGAAGCAACAGAACATTAAGTTGGTTCAAAGTAGGTGTGAAAATCTCTCCATGTCTATAACTGATCACCTGTGTAGGTCGCCTATATTTATATATCAAAAATCGAGGGCTTGCAATAGATCAACTGTGATGATGGGAGGTGTGTCTTTAAAGGGTGAAAGTTGGGAAGTAGCTAAGCCTACAGCTACTGCTTTAAGATGGAGGACATTTGCATTTTTGTAATGTGATTGAAACTTTTTGACAAAAAAAATGCTGATGCTTTATGTTTTCAAAAAGAACCCAAAGAAAATTTCTAGTGTATTTAGAGGGCACCTTTTATCCATGAATTCCTACCTAGAAAAGAGGATGAGGGATCTCACACCTATAAGCAGGCATAAGATCCCTTCCACTCTTAAAGCATAGGTGTAAGAACCCTCCCCTCTTACGCCTTGTGTGATGTATGGATGGGTAGGTTCATAATATAGTTCAACATAAAATTTATGAGGGGTAAAGGCTGGAGGTCGAAATTCCCAAAATGCCTAGGCCCCTTATTTTGGGAATGCCCCCACCCTGGGCTTTACCTTACACTAGCATGCCTTCCTGATGCCAAATTTTTTTGATGGCCTTAACAATGAAATAAGGAGCCCACAACAATGCAAGGTTAAACTTAAACAAAATATGGATGTAGGTATATGTATGTTTTATGCATTCCAACATATAGTGACATTAGATGTACACAAACACCCCAAGTCTAGGGCATTATGGAAGGAGGGCTAGCATGAGGCAAGCATTGGCCCGATTCCAGTAGTATCTTCGTTCAAACACATTACTGGCTGTAAAGATGCAACAAAAAAAATCTTTTTCTTTCTTCGGCCAAGATGGAAGAAACCACTCAAAATAAGGAAGATCTCACCATGGAACCCAAGAACCCACTTCAACAAAATAACCCAATCCCTTAGCAGATGGAAAATTTCAGATTAGAACATGGCCTGCCAATACACTAAGAAATTTTCTTCAGCTCTTTTGGGGGTTGGGTAAAAGCCTAGGCACAAAATCATCCTGTTTTTCCACGAAGTACTGGGCTACCCCAACAGTCTATGAAGCTGGGGGTCGAGAAATACACAGAATTCTCAAGGGCTTGGAATTCCTCACCCTCGGAATGTCATGAAAACATACCCCATTTTCCAACAGGGGATTTATGGGGCAGAATTTAGGGAAGGTTGGTCATTTGTTGCCAGGCCTTAAATGTAGCCTTCCCTTCAAAGGAGATCTATCTCTATGAAGGAAGGTAGTTTATTTTGTAATTATGAAATCCACCGAACTGGGATGCTTCAGATTGTGTTCTTGGTGTCTTTGGAAAGCTTTCGATGAGGAGGGGGTGCATGGGCTTGGTTCCATGACATTTGGACTTGTGGTGCAAAAGTTCACTGAAAATTAAATTAAATCATAGATCAAAATTTTGGAGGAATTGGAATGTGCATTTGATGTTGTTGGAAAGATCTTGATGAGCAGGATTTTACCAATTTTATTTGGTAAGATTTGGATTCAGAATGTGGTAGATATTGATTTTAAAGTGATTTCTGCCACTGCAAATTCAAATAAATTCCCAAAAACCAGGTTTTATAAGGAAAAATCAGTTGAGGATATGGTAACACTTGGGCCAACGGCACAGGCCACACTAGTCATTAGTAAATTTAGAGGGAAATTTGGTGGTTTTTTAAATATATATATCATTTCTTCTGTGCCGAGAATCTAAATTAGTTTTAAATCCCCTTCTTTCATAATGAGATTCTAGGAACATTTATTTAGTTAATTTAGGATTAAATTGTTAATTTAAAACTTTACCCAACCTGATGGATGGTATAAACTTCATTTGGTGGCCACCAGATTTAACAAATATAATTTTATATTCAAGTAAAAACAACAATCATTCAAAAATATAACACGCACATGTAAAAATAATTTTGTTTCAATTTTGTTTTTGGTCTTATGCCCAACAAGTGAAAATTATATGTTAATCATTATTAAAGGTGGAAGTCAATGCTCCTATCCATGATATTTACTAAATTACAAAGAACTAAACACGACATGAAGCAATTCATCAATCGCAATAATGCTTATGGATCCAAAGTTGTTTCTCATACAATAACAAAATCATTAATAAATCAAGGTGACCCAATGGCATGAAAGACAAAGCAAGCATCTAGTGGCCACCAAGGATTAGGGTTAAGGTCAAAAATATAATAATATTGATAACAAGTATCCAATTTTCTACGATAATCAAATTCCTCAATATTTTTCAAACTTTATGCCATGAAAAAAAAAATGGATAACTAGTGGCCACCAAAAATGAAGGTTAAGGTAAAATGAAAGAAAGTATCAACCATCCACAATACATTTAACTCAATGCCATGAAAATTAACAATATAATAATGGTGGCGACTAAGGAATAAGGTTAAGGTGCAACAACAAAAATCACTCATTATGATTGTCCAAGAATGTACACAAAATTTTCTACAACAAAAAAATTGATTAAACAATACACTTCATCAAACATAAAAACATAACACAATTATTAAAAAATTCTAATTTTTATGTCAAGAATGAGAAAAGAGGATGCCTAGTGACCACCAAGGATTAGGGTTTAAATGCAACAAAAAAGATTATTGATCAATATTGTCCAAAAATATACACAAATAATTTGTACCATGAATAAATTGATTAAACACCATTGAAATCAATTTAATCATATAAAAGGTTATGAGAAATCAAAAACAAAATTTCCTCCATGCTCAAAACATCTTTCACACATTATTAGATGCATTAGCAACGTCAAGATTTACTTTAGCCTTAATAACACAAGCAGTGGGAATAGAAATTTGATTCTTGTTTGATAATTTTTTCAAGCTGGACATGAAAAAATAACAGATGAAATATCAAGCCACTATTTTGGATCTGCAAAATTATATTTCTACTTGCAATTCTAGCAATCTTCATACAAATGTCGTTCATCCAAATTTCTACCCTTTTTCACATGAACCCAACATTGAACCTTCACCATTTTGAAAAATGCACTTTCCTCATCTTTCACAACATCACCTTACATTCTTCCCATCCAAACAAGAAAAAGGCTAGGATCATGTGGCTTGACAAAAACAAAATCCCCATCATTAAGATTTTTAAACAAGGTGTATGCAATTGAAGGCCTAATGTTTTTTGGCCCACAATAAGGGTGTTGAATTGGGTTTTATGGATTGACACCATCAATAGCGGTTGACAACGAAACCTTGGAGTAGTTGGATTTCTAATTGCTAAACAACCATAAACCCTCCAAAAGAATGGCACTTTGACATGGTAAGGGTCTTGACAAATGTAACAAAATACCCTCCCAATAGTCAACATAGGGCTTTATCTTCATTTCATAAGTTACATTTTGTGCAATGCTAACCTTCCAAACATCCACGTATTTGGATAGACCGACATTAATGAACTTTTGTCTTTCAACAAACTTGGAAGGATCAATGCCCCAAATGGGGCAGTAAAGAACAGGGCTAGGCATGTTCGTAGGCAACTTTGGTGACCCATCAAGATTAGCTTTCCACAATCTAATTGGAAGCACATCTACGGGACTTTGAACAAGATTTGTGGGAGAAACATTATATTGCGTAATAGGCCAGCCCGTTGAATCAACAAAAAACTTGAAAATATGCATATTAGTATGCCCTACCAACATCTCAAAACCATCCTTCAAATAGCCTACCACCCAAGACTTAAAATTTGGAATCTCTTAAATCAACTAAAGAATAAATGGTCGCTTCTAGGAGACCATGAATGCCCTCATAACCAGAACATAATTATTTTATTCTCTTAACTTTTTTTGATAGATAGCCAAAACATCCATCAATATTTTCATGTGTATGGCCACCAACAAGAAATCCTAGTTTCATTTCTTCAAACACATCCCTCACAGTTAACAATGAAAGAAATGCCAACAAATGCTAATTTTTGTTATCTTTCAAGCAGTTATCCATTTGGAACAACAAATTTTTCGGCAAAGGCTTGGCGCCAACAATTTTGTCCAACATGTGTAATTCACATATGCAATGTGATTTCCCTTGCAAAAGATGAACAAAAAATGAATTATGTGGGGGTTCTTCAAACAATAGTTTTGACTATACAACCAAGGCTACTTCCAAAGTGCGAAAGAGCTGCAACAAAGCTCGATTATGAAATCGAGATCATTTGGCCACAACTCATTCAAATATTGAGCACATCTCTCATCCACATGTCCATGGGCTATCATACCTATCAGAGTAATAGGCAATTGTCCAAGCCCAAATATCATTTTGTTGTACACTTGTAGCCTTAGAAAAGTAGTTTTTGCATGATCCATTTTGTCATGGATAACGCATAGGAATTCCTCATTTTATCAAACAAACTCTATCCTCCATGTATGATATAAATTTCTACATGGACGACATGTCATATATACAGTCACTTTTTACCCTTGTTTTCACACATCAACATTAAAATGGTGTTTTTTTTTCAACCTATTCATAGCAAATTGGGACATTCTTCCAATGCTTAACTCCTTGTTTATCTATGACAATGCAAAATGTAGCATAAATAAAAATAGGTTTCAAGAAAAAATATGCCAAAACAACTTAACGTCTTTAAATATATGATCATTTTAAATTTCACTACCAATCCAAATGACGATTCATCAATCCAATTACCTAATTGTTCTGCTACTAAATATTCTTCCAAGATTCATGCAATAAACATTACACATCTTGTCAACCATTTCCAATCCCCTTCATTTGATGCAACATTGTATATGTCGTCAAGTTGATCAATGATTGAACATTTGATTTCACTTGTTTTGTTGACATTTGTAATTTATGTGTACCCTTATTACCCATGTGGTATAAATCAATAACTTCTTTTGCTATCATATTTGTACAACATATATGTTGACCTGGACACATCGACGATCTTATACCAAATAGTTTTGCAAATATCCACACCCTACACAATGAGAAACTTCTATCACCTAATGTTTCTTCTTGTATGCAGCCTTTTTGGAATATATAATCTATAGGCTCTCCAGTCTTTAAATGACAAGCTCCAATATTCTTGCCTCAAGAACAACATCTTTTCCTAAAGGAAATGTTGACAACAATTCATCCCATGACACGTCAACACGCTCACATCTTGCACAGACTCTTTCAACAAAACCTTGTCTATATCGGAACTTGCACCTTTAAAATCACATATGCTTCGTTTCTTTTTATGAAAAGTTTTTTTTTTTCCTCACACCAACTACTCCCACTTCATCAATATCTAGAACAACACTTTCACTATATTTCACAAGATGTTATTGTAAAGAATAGCCATCAATAATAGTTCAAGACAATGGCCACTTCTAAATCATCATGACCGTTGACACAATACCGGGACAATATAGAATACATAGCCCAACATGATCCTCACCAAGCTAATCGTTAAGAATTGCCTCCATAAGGTCATAGGCTATCACTAGACCTTTCACAATGAAAACGCCATCATCATCTAACATATTACATTCAACTCCTTTCCACTAAAACCTACATCTTCTTGCAAAATTTGGATTACTCACACCCCTAACTCTGCATATCCTTCATCATGTTCGTCCTCATTTTGTTGTCTAATTACTTGCTCCTATTGCTCCAAATTTCTCTCCAAAATTTCCTTGTCTTATTTCTTGTCATATTTTGTTTCAGTTTCTTCACTTCCTTCTTGATTGTCAAAATTAGATCCAAACCCTTCAATATTTTTGCACAATTGTCCGACATATAACACATTGCCAAATTAATCTCCCTATCATGAAAACCATCTTTCACATCTCTCAAACCTTTAACTTCATCAACATTCTTTGAAAAAACTTTGCATAATTTTTTCTCATGGCATCAAACTCGTTTTTTCCCCAAATTATTACACTTGTATGTGGTAGCACAACATGTTATAACTCCGTAGTAATCACATTATCCACAAATAAATCCTTCAAAGGCCATAATACTTCCATTCCAATAATTGACTTGAAATACCTAGCAATTCGTGTCGGGATAAAAAACTTATGCTCCTCAAAGGTGTCACACACACCTTCAATTAAAACCACTAAGCAGGTCTCTTCCCCTTAAGCAACATATATCAAAATAAGAGATGGATCTTTGCAAGTTCCAAATCCTATCTTCACCTTTTCATTTTTTCCCGAATCTCAAATGCCAACATTGTTCCCAAATATGATTACATCAGCCATATCCTAGGAGAATATCAAGCAACATGGAATCTAAATCAATCTAATCAGTATACGACAAACACCTAATTAGTGCATAAACCATTTCAACAATTCTAAAAGGAAAGCACAAAGATTGTCCTTCAAGTTTATTTCCCCATTGCAAATGGCGTCCAGCAAGTTGATTCACCCAAAATATATGTCATCCTTGTGGCTTTTGATCTATTTTTCACATGATTCATACGCCTAGTAGCCGCCAAAAGTTTTCTCAACATTTTATACAACCATTAAGGGAAAATGCCTTTCATTCTAACATTCTTCAAATTCAAAAATGAAGCCTAGTGATCATAAGGCATTATAATTATATTCAAAATTGAAAAAAAACACGCCTCATAGCCACTTGACATTTGATAACATGAAAAATCGAAAAAATGCTTGTTGGCCACCAAGCATTTTTTTAATCATTCTAAATTTAAAAAACACTTGATGTCGCTAGGATTTTTTATGCTTGTAAATTGAAAGAACACATGGTGATTGCTAGGCATTTTTTCATGTTTATAAATCGAACAAACTCCTAGCAGCCGCCAAGTTGTTTTTCTTCATTCAAAATTGGAAAAATGTCTAATGGTCACTAATCAATTTTCCATCCTTTTTAATTGAAAAACGCCTAGTGGTTGCCATGCATTTTTCCATCCTTCAAAATGGGAAAAATGCCTAATGCCCACCAAGCATTTTTCCACCCTTCAAAATCAAAAAAAATGTCTAGTGCTTACCAAGCATTTTTCCATCCTTCAAAATCAAAAAAATGCCAAGCACCCGCTAGGTGTTTTTCCATAGTTCAAAGGTTTATGCACCATCATTAGGCCTTATGCACATGAATAAACAAAAATTAACTTGTTAATGTTGTTGACAATGGTGTTAGGGAAATCCTAGAGGTTTTGAAAACATGGAATTTTTTTTTGATGAACTATTGTTGTAAACCCTCAAGCTGGTTTGATTCAAATTCCATTGTTAAGGCTTAAAAAGATTGCAAGCTAGGATTCCTCACTATTGCCATACTGTTATTCTTGCTCATGTTTGTGGTCATTATCCATTACAGTGTACTTAAAATCAATATGCAACCTAGACATGAGCCTCTTTAGATGGTCAACTTTCACCATTTCCAATGATTTTTATAATGTAAGTAGTTGTATGACATGTTCAAGCACCCACCCTAGCACAATATTTCTTATGTCAAACACACTAACTCAAGAGCACGTTACCTTTGCAGGACTTCTGGTTGAGACTCACCCATACAACAAGGTCATGTTTCTAGGTGTCAATAGGTTAGTGAATAATGACTAATTTTAGTGTAGGTTCAACATTTCATAAGAAGCACACATGTGTTTTTCATCTACAACTCCATGCATATAATACTTTGGTGTTTAGTACTTGGCCCAAGGAAATAAACACAATACAATTCTTAGCTTTTGCACTAGTTGTTGAGCTGCATTAATGCCCATGACATACACAAATTTCATTTTATCTCCCAATAAGGTTATGGATCCTCAGATCCCAATACCTACCAAGTGAGTAAAGAATTAAATTGTACTCTATAATCTATAATATGTAATCTACAAATAATCCACAAGATGTCCGAAGACACAAAGATTTTGGTAAAGTTCATTGGCAAAAAAAAACTCAAATTGAAAGGGGAAATGGGCTCCAAATGGGCATTGGCTTGTATGTTCAATTCATCTGTGCAACGAGAGGAAGTCCATCCAAATTTTATGCTCAACATGTGGTTCAAAGTTAGGGCCTAACAAAAGCTTGAAAGCATTGGCATCCTAGTGGATAATGCATTTATGGCAAATCTCATGAAAATAATGCAAACCGTGTACCACCCCAATTGCCACTTTGAACATAATTACCCATTCTAGTGCTTTTAGATATTTTCCATAATCTTGGCTACATAATTATACAATGCTCACTTGTTGAGGATTCACCTATTTTATCCATCTTAATCAGCCTACTACTACTACGAGATTAGTAGTTCACATCAATTGGAGGCTAGTGGTAATTCAAATTGCACATGAACTTAGTTATAAGCACCTTTTGGCAAGGAGCTGGACAACAAACTAGGACACTTGAGTTACAATAGTATGACACTTGTGAACTACACACCCATGTATAGGAATATCATAGCAAACAATATCAAACATCAGAGAAAGTGAAAACCATTTAGGTTAGGGGTCAAAACATAGTCAAAGAAGCCACAAAGGGCATTGGATTTGATCCAATTTTAAGTTTTGGTTTAATTAAGGGCTTTTGAAAGTGAAAACATTTGTCATTTAAAAGGGACATTTTTACAAAAGAATTTTAAAGGATTCATATAATAGAAATAAGTTGGTAAAAAATATGAAATGATAATAACCTATAAAACACACTAAAAAAACATTCACAATTTTTAAAATGTGGAATTTTAAAACTTTGAAAATTCAAAGTATGTACATTTGAAAATTTAGAATTTGAAAACTTCAAGAGTGTTTTACCACATATAAATGGGATATAATGTACATGATGTATTAAAAATAAAATAAAATAATATTACATTACATTCAACTTTAAAAATTAACATTTTTTGGTATGATTTCAAATTGTCATCATTTCTCAAGATGAAACATAGTGTCGCAACCCCACTTTGAGGGAAGTGCGAGGTCACCACTCACACTCTCGAAAATGGGACTTGGGAGTCCTCCGAGACTCCCAAAAACTTAGAGCGCAATTACAAGGATCAAAACACCTTGCATTGAAGTGTTCCTTATACCGTTGGAAAGGTCTTGAAGTGTAGATGTCCAAAATGGCCTCGCATGGGCCATTTGGACATTTTCAGCACAAGTTATGGTCAAAAGAAGGGCCGAGAATCAAATTGGCAATTTGACTCCCGACCATTAAAAGTCGCAAATCGACCCGATCCTGGTGTGTGCAGGTGAAATGTGACACACCATTGGAAAGCTCTCGAACATAAATACAATTTTGTTTTAGACCTCGTCCCAATCTGAGCTCAGCACGAGAAGTTATGAATGCCCAAAATCTCGGGAGTCAAACCGGGACAGTTTCGGGACTCCACTTTGGGAGTCTCGGGAAAAAATGCCATTTGGATGCAAGTGTGGCGGTGAGACGCAGAGAATACTATATGGGGGAAGGTGGTGGCTTCCCCCGAGTTCGGGCCATGGTGAGTCAAGTGAGTCCAAGGTAGCCCGTGGCTTGTCCAAACACCAAAAGTGTGCAGAATGAGTTCTAACCAACTTGTTGGTTGGATTTGGATGCAGGACCGAATAACTAAGTAGCTTGTCCCTCTTCCTAGTCTAATCCCGAAGCTTTCAGCACGCCCCTCTCACCCCCTTTAGTGTTAGAAGCTGGGAACGTGCCTCGAGTCCCCCGCCTTTCCGCAGCTTGAATGACCCAGCCCCAACTTAGAGCTAACTAGGGACTTGGGAGCGCGTCACATAGAATATGCAAGGAATATGTACATTTTTACATATTCATACTTATTTTTAAATGGTTTATTTTTACTTTTTGGGGCAATTTTAATAATTTTTCATAACAAGTTGCAAAAAAAATCATTCAAAAAATCATTCATATGAAAATTTTATTTTTGGGAAAAAAAACATGCAAGACTAATGTAAAGTAACACTTGTGGCTCCTTTGATTTCATTTTGACCCTTAGATATTATAAAGAGATATTCTAGTACAAAAATGTCATGAATTACATACCATATGTAATTACTTTCTAGAATGCTATAACATTTTCACTATTTTGGACATATCAGTTGTTGATCCATGACCATCTTTCCTTGTACAACACCTAGGTAACTTTTCATTTGGAGTAGGTACCATAGAATATTATTTCTTGTAATACATTCAGGCAACTCTACATGTAAGGTAAGAGTTTTTTTTCTCTTCATTGTTTTTGGTAAATTAGAGTCTACTACAAGCATGGCCACATTTGGCCACTTGTTTTGCTCCGCAAGTCCATCTAGCTCATGTGATGTGTTAACAAATCTAGCCTTCCCTCTTTTGAACTCTTCTTCTACACACCACTTGACAAGGTTAAATTGTTTGTCTTCACTGTTAGTTTCATTCTCAAAATCAAAATCTTCTTCATCTTCATTTATGTGCTTATCTTCTTGTTTCTTTATTATTTTTTTTATTTTTTTCATTTTTTTCCCTTTCTTATCGACACATATGGTAGGATCCACAACAGTATCAAATGCAGCTCCTAGAGATAAGACCAAAGGATTGATCTTCACAGGCATTTTAAGCTTTAGTTTCTACCAACATGTTATTGGGATGTCACAAATTGGGCAAGTTGTTTTCCTTTGTAAACAAGGAAAATAGAACACATAATGCTTACAACTTTGCACATAAGAGAAAACAACCTTACAATTTTATGTTGTTAAATTCAAGAATTATTCAACAAAAATCGTCTTGATGGAAATTGAAGCAAAATGGAATGCATCATTCTGCTCACATGAACTGGACAATTGTAAGTAAAAAAATAATCTTGCAATTAAACATTGTTAAACTCAAGAACTATAAAGGAATAGTTCATGCATCATCTCAAGAATACACATAAGAAATTGACAATCTTCCAAATTAAATGCTTGTCGAATAATTTTTCTTACCTTTAAATAGATTGTTGCTGGTTTCTCAAAGTAGATTTCATAGGTGAGCTCGGAAACTTCATCATCACTTATGTTCATGCCATTTGGAGTGATGGTTTCACCTATAGATGAAATTGGCAACAATTCAGTAGATTACCATATCGAGTTGTTTTCCTTTCCACCAACCAGCAACTAGATCTCCTTTGAGTTTAGCAAACAACTATTGGTCGAGTCTTGCAAAACCTTGGACACAAATGGTGAGGCATCGATTTTACCAATAGTATGATGTGCATATTCAATGTTACCTCCTTTGCCTGCCAATACAACATGACAAATATAAGTGTTGGAAAACAAATTTAAACACATGCACACGATTAGTCATTAAGGTCCAAGACTTATGCCCTCCCAACACCCATGTGAGCTTAAGGTCCTAAGGCATTAATCAAAACTTTAGAACAAGACCCATGTGATCTTAAGGTCTTAAGGTAGGAACGAAATTATAGAATAAGACATGTAGGATATAGGAATGAAATCATAGAACATGACATGTAGGATGCAAGAATGAAATTATAAAATAGGACATGCAAGATGTAGGAATGAAATTATAAAAGAAGACATGAAGGATGCAAGAATGAAATTATAGAAATGGACATGCATGACTATTTATGTCTTGGAAACAAAATGAAAATGTAGAAAGGAATCCAATTCCTAATTGCAAACAATGTGTCCTTTTGGAGGATTGCAAGTCTTGAACTTAAGGATCCAATCTCCTACAAAGTATTAAATTGTTAAATTCCTACAAAATCAAGGAATACTATCCCTAATCAAAGACTTCATGAAGGAATAGATTCTTGAGACAATCCATCCAAATCTTGGAAAAAATATAGTCTAGACTATATGTAATTCAAGGATTACAAAAGTGTTAAAAAATGCCATCTATTTCCTATATGTCCTAATTGGTCCTAATCACAAAACATGAATTAAGCCCTATATGTTTAATTAAGTCAAAGTAGGATAGGAAATTGACACATTTCTAAAACTTAGATGCAACATGTGTCTTTTGAACTTCTAAAGATTAAACTTCTTAACTAATTCAAGGACCCCACAGAAAATTGAACTTGGAAATGTTTAATGACATGTGAAACCTAGAATGCAAGAACTTAGGTCGTGTTTCAAACTTGAAAATGAAGAGGTATTTGTGGGCATCTTGAATTTTTGTTGCCTTTTTTATTTAATTTTCACATTCACCCTTCCTTGAACATCTTTAGATTCTCTTCTAAAACCCCAAGTAGTGCACCAATTTGTAGTAAAAACAACTTCACAAAAAGGAATAACACAATTGGAAGAGACCCTGGCATGTTTCACCATGCATGATGGGTGATAGGTATGCTAACAAGAGGTTGTCAAATAGTTTCTACAACTAAACCACAATTCACACAATGGACATTCATTCAAAATGCAAGGGGTGTCTCTAGAATAATAGAAATCATTCAGTGTGGGGCACGGAACAAAACTCCACCCCCACTTTCATTCATCCTAATAGAAAAAAAATTGCACTAATAAAATGTGTTTTTCTCGGGAATGCAAGAAAGCCTGAGGGAATGAACCTCCACACTCCCAAATGAGTTCCCACTTTGCGAATATGAGTCCTAATGGACTCTAAAATCTTCAGAGGGCGATTGAAAAAGTCAAAACTCATTGGATTGAAAAATTCCTTATATCGTTGGAAAACTCTTGAAACTTGGATGTCTAAAATGGGCTTGCATGACCCATTTGAGTACTTAAAACACAAGTTATGGCTAAAAGAAGGGCCGAAAATCAAATTACCAATTTGACTTCCAATCATTAAAAGTTGGGAATCGCCCTGATTTCCTTGTTTGTAGGTGATGTGACACATATCATTGGAAATCTCTAGTTAAGGGCTACAATTTTGCTTTACACCTCACCTTAATCAGAGGTTAGCACACAAAGTTATGGGCCTCCAAAGTCGCGGGAATCCCAATTTTGGCCATGCATAGAGAATATTATAAGGGTGAAGGTGGTGGCTTCCCTCAAGTCCGGGTCGTGGTGAGTCTTGTGAGTCTATGTTTGCACGTGGCTCATCCGTGCACCAAAAGTGCTTCAACTATGCACTAACCAACTTGTTGTTTGGTTTGTGCAGGTCCATGTGAGTAATTGAATTACTTATCACTCTTCTTAGTCCCCATCCCGAAGCTCTGGCATGCCCCTCTACCCCTAAAGTGTTACGAGCTAGGGAATGTGCCCCAACTCCTTATCCTTCCGTTGTTTTCACATCTAGACTCGTAGTTAAGTCTATCAAGGAGTTTGGGGGTGCGTTAGTTATTACATATAACTAGAAACTGCACTTCAAAATACATTATAAAAAAATTCCAAAAAAATATTACAATTCATTTCATCATAATCTAACACTATAGAAAATTCACACAAAAGATGAACATAAAATTCACTGGAGAAGTTTGTGTTTCTTTGTATTGCTACATGAATCCAAATTATAATGTAATCCCATGTTTTATTGAAGAAAATCCCAAAACAACACTTAAAATTTATGCTATATCAAAACAAAATCTATGGTTTTCTACCACAAGTACCTCCAACTTTTCTTATTCTTTTCCAAAAAAAGACTTTGTTTCATCTTCTTATTCTTTTTTTGTTCTCCAAAACTTTCCCCTTTTTGAACCATATCAAGTCACATCATTATGATCCAAAACAATAAGAATTCAAAATTTAAACTAACAAAATTCCTTGATTAATCCCTATCCTAATTACCTTGTTCATCCTGAATCACATATTCAACTTACCCCTTTAACAGTACCCCCTCTGTACTTTGGATTCCATCCCCAAAATCCTTGTAAAATGATATAAATGAAATGATAATATTTTACATCCTTGTATACATATGCTTCCCCTACCATAGTGCTGTAATCCCAATCTACACATAAATTAATGGTTTTATATCTACATTTTGCTCTGCAATTCCGATTTCCTCCCCCATTAATTCAAATTATGGCTCTATGTCCAGATGTTGTATCTTGGATGTCTCTTCTTTTGGTGCTGGAATAGCCTCCACCTTTTCATGTTCCTAAATTCCTTCTGGGATTTTTTTTCCTTAACCCCCTCCTCTAAGGTCCTATGGTATCTATGGTTATACCTCCTCCTCTTGAGTTGCTCCACTTTTGAGGTCCTATGATTCCTTAGTTTGTACTTCTTCCTCTTGAGATGTCCCATTGGCCTTGTTTCTATCTCTTCATCTTAGCCCAATACCTCTATATTTGTTGGATTGCCAAAATTGAAAATTGGAAAATTCTTTTGATAAGCTTCCAACTTGTATCTTAAAATTCTTTCATTAACTCTATGATGAGCCAAATTTTTCTCAAACTCCCTTGTAAAATATTCCTTTGAAACCTCCCACTATTTCTCAAATTCTGCCTCAGAGTCCATCTTATTCTTCATCTTCAACCATGTATAGTACTGCAACATTTGTTCATAATCCTCTAGTTTTTTCTTGATATTAGCTAGATCCAATTCTTCCTATGTTCCTGTGCCCTTTCCAACTATGCTTGTAAGTGCTATAGAGTTCTCTGATACTCCTTTTTGTCCTCCATTAACTTTTTTTTTTTTTGCCTCTACTATCTTCCTTCTAAGTTTTTTAGACTACAACATAAATACATTATTTAAATTTATTAATTCCAAATATGTCATAACATTTTCCTTCTCTTTCTTTTTTTTAATCAATTTTTTTCACATGATTATCCAAAGCCTCTTGTTGTTTATTATGTAGAAATAGTGTTTCTATCCACTTCCTCTCTATGGTTTACCATATTTCAGCCTTTTGTTTTAAATTTTGTAGTTTTTCATCCTACGACTTCAGCCATGATGTGCTACCCTTGAGCTCCTCATTCTCATCTTACAATTTCTTAATGAATACTTTATTTTTCTGCTCAACCTCTGCCCTATTTTTCCTCTAGATTTCCACATTATGCTTATACCCTTTTTTAGAAGTGTCTCTCCTTATCTAATTCCTCTTATAACACTACCTTCTCCTCTCCCCCATAACCAATATGTTTTTCATAGTGTTGACTTCTACAGTCAAATTTCCCATATTCAAACTCATAATTGCCGTGGTTTAAAATAATTCAATTGCCTTATTTGTTTTCATTACTTCCGCAACTACCTCCTCCACAAACTTTGGTGTACTTGTTTATGTCATAGGATCTCCAAATCTTTCTGTAGATGATCCCATCTCCTATACCATTTTCTCCCCAATTCAAATTCAAATGGGAATCTTTCTACAGATTTTTGCTTACTAGGTGGTACATGTAGTTCTACTGGTCTAAACTCTTCAAAATTAGGTTGTGTCACCACTCTTTCCATCTATAATTCAATAGCTTGTAGACCTTCCTATGTCTGTTGTTGTTGTTACTACAAATGTTGTTGTAAATGTTGTAAATGTTTTAGATTTACATTGGTCTCCATCTAATCTTCACATACATCCCCTTCAAAGTGCAGATATTCCTCACCATCTGGAAACCTTATGTCATGTTCCTTTTTAACTCCTTGGCTTTACTCCCTAAGTTGTTTCTCTTGTGGTGATGTCATCTATAGTATCTCCTACCTCTACTCCCTTGGTTGTCTTTCTTGTGGAGATGTCATCTATGTTAATGTTGTAGTTTGTCTAACTACCCATACCATTGGTGGCATTACCTTTACCACTGTTGGTACTGCATATGCTTCCACTCTGCCCTTCATCATTTTCTGTGCCCTCAAATCTATGCTCTCATGTTCCCTCTTCACTCCTGAACTTGAAGTTCCTCCTTCGTCAATCTATTCTTCCTCTTGAGAGCACTTCTTGGAGAGTCTATTGCATCTTTCTTTCGGTTCTCTAGTGTTGTCTACATCTCCTCCTTAGTTCTTTTAACCTTGGCTAGTGGTTTGTATGGATTGTCCTTTTGATGCACAAACAGATATTGAAAGATTTTTGCCAATACTAAAGCAGATTAACGTGTATCTTTCTTATCCCCCTTATTTTCCTTAACATATTTATACCACCTATCTAGCTCACTACGCATACTATTGAATATAATATGTGCCCAATTGACCTTCTACCCCTTCTCTGCTTTCACCAATGTAATAACATTTTTGTTGTTAAAATATTGTACCTTCTCCCTTTAGTAAATGACAAATATAATGATAGGATATCTGACAAAGTATGGCAAACCCAAACTCTTTGCATTCCATTGATCAACAAAAGAATTTGAAGGTGCAAATCTATAAGTTTAAAATGCTTGAATTGCTAGTGACTTATTAACTTGTCCTTTTGGTTCTTCTACATACCCTTCCACACACACTCCAAAAACATCTACCATCAATTGTTTACTAATTACATACACCTTATCCTTATGCCCAAAGTAGATATTTGGCCTTTGATAAAAAATGTGTTCAAAAATTCCAACATAACATTAGGCATCAATACTTCCCACCCCATCATAAACAAAGGAACAAGCCTTGTTTTAGAAGCCTAGTCTTCTTTGGCAGCAATATCTTTCCAATTTTCCATCCGTTTTATATGTTTGTCATAGTTTTGTTTCATCTATGTCCACATGAAATGTTCAAGATATGGAATTTTAATACCTTTCTCCAGAAGTGTAGTTCTATCCAAGATTGTGCATCTTCTTTTCGCTACCACTTTTGTTTCATGCTACTCCATATCCATTAGCCTTTGATGTGCTTCTGCCATTGTTTACACCTTTGTGGCTTAATGTAATTTCAATTGCACTTATGTGAATAATTATTCTTCTTGCGCAACAACATTTTCTTCCCTTGTGTCCTTTTGCATTGTATGTGCCTCCACAAAATGATGCTCCTCAGCTTCATCTTCCTCTAATTTTTCAATGCACACTAAATTTATTAATGTAGCTCCTGATTTTGTTTGTTCTCTTGCATGCCAATGTCATCCGCTTTTGCACAAAAATTCAATTACAGACGTTTTACTTATATCTATGTCTTGAATTATTATCTACGCAAACTATATCTTCTCATTATACGCCTTCCTTTCTGCACATTCCAAAGATGATGATGAATGTAGTAGTGACCTTATAGCCAACGACTAAATATTCAACATTTCTTTTCTCTCTACTCTTCTCAACTCTCTTCTACTTATGTTTGTTTCAACAATTATGCTTCCTCCTCCTACCTTTGTTTGTGCTCACTCCTCTAAACTTCCTTTTCCCTTACTATTTGCTAAAGTTTTTCAATTGCACTTTTTGCACTCATATTCTTGCAAATTCCAAAACTTCAAAAATGCGCACAACTTCCAATAACAAATGCAAACTGCTTTCAACAATTACTTTGTTTTTTCTCCTCCTTGAACATCCTACCCCATCACATTCATTTTTTCGTCTGCCTACCATCTTTTAATTAATACATAATCCTCAAAATTAATATGGCCCATCACTATAAGTTTATGTGTCCCTTATATAGCCACGTGGAAGTGATTAGCATCATTGTTATGAATGAACCTCACAAATTTCATCTTCTGATTACTCCACATCCATAATCACCCTACATTATCTATATTAACTCCACTTCATTCACCTTATACACCTTTTGTTGATTATAAAAACACATTTAGTGATTATATTGATTTTTTTGCTAATTGCGCCCACAATTCTGATGATTATGCGAATACTCCTAATGACCTAGCAAATATTGTTGGTGATTCAATCAATACGCCTGACATATCATCTATAAATTTTTGATCCCAAATCCTACACTATTACAATTATTGTCTTCTACAAATTGAAAATAAATACTTTGTTCACCACTGGATCTATGATTTATTATTTATCTTCATCATTTTTCATTTGTGGTTTTTGTATTTGACATCCTTCATCATCCTCCTTTGTTTCAAAATTCACCTCTTGAACTCCACCTACACTTTATTCCCAATATACTGGCATATGTTGTTCTTTTTTTCGAACTTCAGATTCCATATAGTTATAAGGTTTTAACTTATTCATGTTGACCAACATAGGGTTAGTTTCAAACTTCTCAATAGTCACCAATAACATAATGTTATTTGGTAACACATATTGTACTTTATACAATCCAAACCATTTATTGGTAAACTTCTCTAGGTGTTGTCAAGGCCTAGGATATTTTGGGATACTTTGGGCAATGTCATGTCCTAGGATATTTTGGGATACTTTTGGCAATATCATGGCTTAGGATATTTTTGGATACTTTGGGCAATGTCATGTCCTAGGATATTTTGGGATACTTTTGGCAATATCATGGCCTAGGATATTTTGGGATACTTTTGGCAATATCATGGCCTAGGATATTTTGGGACTAGTATGGT
>Ga0116229_10005970_pt1 | contig 19727 bp, 10 predicted proteins | sample S1TSphgellanicum_3_FD_87313 | JGI IMG/M metagenome (GOLD analysis project Ga0116229, IMG submission 87313) | Host-associated microbial communities from peat moss isolated from Minnesota, USA - S1T2_Fc - Sphagnum magellanicum MG | ecosystem: Host-associated > Plants > Peat moss > Unclassified... | reverse complement strand
TTTTTTTTTTTTTTTTTCTTTTGTTGCTTCTAGGAGTGGGTGGGCACCATTGCAAAGTTTCAACAAAAAGTCAAGCTCCTTCTTTTTCTTTCTTTTTTCTCTATGTTCTGTTACGTGTGGGTGTAAGTGGGTTCCATTGTCAACTCTCAACAAAGGGGGATCCCAAGCTCTCTCTTTTTTTCTTTTTTTTTTCTTTTTGTTTTGTTGCTTATGGGTACAAGTGGGTGCCATCACCAAGTTCTAGTAGAGGGGGAGCTTGCTCCCCATTTTTTTTCATTTTCGTTTTGATAGTTTTTGGGTGCCATCGCTAGGTCTTGATAGAAGGGGAACTAAACTCCCCTTTTTTTGTTGCTTTTGCGATGCCATTGCCAACTTTCAGCAAAAGGGGTGCTTGCTCCTTTTGTTTTGTTTTTTTGTTGCTTCTAAGACACCATTGCTAAGATTCAGCAAAAAGGGAGCTTGCTCTCTCTTTTTTCATTTTTTTTGTTACTTCTGGGGCACCATGGCCAAGTTTTAGTAGAAGGGAAGCTTGACCTCCGCTTCTTCCTCTTTCTAGTTTTTTTTTTCTTTTGGGTGCAAGTGGCCACCATTGCCAAGTCTCGGCAAAGGGGGAACTTTGACTCCCCCTTTTTTTCTTTTTGTTTTGTTGTTTCTAGGTGTAGGTGGGCGCTGTCACCAAGTCTTAGTACAATTTGGCTCCTTCGTTTTTTTAAATTTCTTTTGGGCACAATTAGGCACCATCACCAAGTATCAATAAATGAGGAGTTTCGGCTCCGCCCCCCTTTTTTTGTTTTGTTGCTTTTGGTGTAGGTGGATGCCATCACGAAGTTTTAGCATAAGGGGAGCTTGCGCTCCCTCTTTTTATTTTTTCTTTTTCTATTTTGTTGTTTATGGGTACCAATGGCACCATCGCTAGGTCTTAACAAAGGGGGAGCTTGAGCTCCTTTTTTTTTTTTTTTGGTTGTTTTTGGGCACAAGTGAGTGCCATCGCCAAGCTTTGGTAGAGGGGGAACTTCAGCTCCCCTTTTTTTTCTTATCTTTTAATGTTGTTGTTTTTTTTTCCTCACTAATGGTCCTTATTTGCTTTCTAATGTTGGTAAGAAAGTTTGTTTTGATTTGTTTTGTGGTTTTTGCAACTTTGGTAGGTGCAAACCCGAAAGAAAACCAAGATTTTTAGAGAAGAGGAGTAAGTCTCAACTAAATTAGTAGATGGCATGGGAGGTGTTAGGAGTGAAAGAGGTTTGGAGGGATGGAAAATGTAAAAGCACATGCAAGCAAATGTTGAAGATGGTGCATTGGCTCATTGTAATGTTAATGAGGAGTAAATGTAAATGATTATTGAGGTTGGGGAAACCTCTATAATAAATCTTGCCATAATTGAAGTTGAACTGTAAAAAGTTATTGAAGTGATAATGGAGCAAGAAAATGTAGCTCTTGCTTTAAAGTTAGAGGAAGATCAAGATGTTATAGGACATGTTGAGATTGATGCAAGTGACATTTTTATTTTAACTTACAATCTATTGCCTAGCCATCTTCTTTATTTGAGAGGATGGGTGGGTTTTTTTTTGGGAAATTGTGTTTGCAATACCTTTATTAATTATGGTTTTCAAATTTTTGCCTCACCTTCCTTTTCCATGTGAAAAGGTGGGTGGGGCATTTTTTTTGGTTTAAATCTCTAAGCAATACCTTATAACTTTGTAGGTGATATTGTTCTTTTTTCATTTAGCTTCATTATATGCAAATTTTGAGTCTAGGTTTTAACAATACCCTCATTTTGATATTTTTTTGTCTATCCATTTTTGCAATGCCCTCATTGTGTGTTTAATCTTTTATATATAATTGCAATACCCTCATCATGTAGAAATAGCCTTCATTTAGAATGTCAATTTTCACATTAAGTTTATTATATTTATTTTTTTTGGTTTCAGATGTGGTTGCCCTTCCTCAAGTTGCAATAAAGGGTGTCACCATAGATGTGGTTGCCCCTCCTCCAATTGCCATAGAGGGTGTCCATTAGGCAAGGGTGGGCCCAAAATTGTTTTTGCAAGGTTGATGGGTGCAATGCATTATATATAGCCAAGTACAACCTGGTACAACATTTGCAAACACGCCACAATGTGACCATGGAGTTAGGCAAGCATGGACGCCCATCTACTTGGGAGTAGGGCCTAAAGGTTCAAGATCATGTGACAATGAATGTGTGGGTCTTGAGCAATCCTCTGGCCCAATTTCGTCACAATGAGCAAAAGGCAATCACTAGGGCTAAGAGGCACACTACTTTGGAATGGGGTAGGTTCCAAGGTGATTTGTAGTACACACCTGAGTTCCTAAGCTAACACTTGTTAAACTAGCCTTTAGCCACATTTTTTAGCTTCTTAGCATGACTACATGGGGTGTGGGGGCCATGCCTTTCAACGTGCAGGCTAAGTTGGAACACAATGAGGACCTTGCACTTGTGATTCAAGTGACTTGAACTAGGTATGCAAAGGCACTCAAAGGTGCTTGGATGGAACACAACTAGAAGTCTACATCAAATAAAATAATGCAACGTTAGGAAATTGGCCTCCTTATGCAATACCATGATTCAGAAATGATTCATGGTTGGTAAGTTTCTAACAATGTCATACCTTTTTTTTTGGAATTCCATGTTTTAAAATTCATATGCAATATTTATTGTATTGTGTTAGTTGTTTTAAGTTTTGTAGCACCACCAAAAAGGTGTTTGTGGCTAATGCTCAAGACACAACATCAGCTAGTAGTGAGATTTTTATGCAATGGTATGCCCATGATGTAGAGGTTACATCAGCAGGGTACAGGAAGGCCAATGGGATTCAATCTCCTTTTGATAATGATATAGATAATCCATAGCTTATCCTAGTTTTGATTAAGGTGTTGTTTTGGTCTTTAGGATTTAGGGTAACAATTTGTCTTTGAGGCAATCACATATTTACTAGCTTGACATGTTCCCCATTTTGGGCTGGTTGTTTTGGACTTGGGCATTTTTTGCACATTTTTGTAACACATGTCACCCATGTTATTTTATTTAAGATAGTTTATTTTCATTTTGCATCATCTTGCGTTAATAGTCAAAAATACATCCTCACATATTCTTATATGTATGTTTGGTAAATTTATCAAAACAATGATTCTAATCTTGCATTCAAATCAAAAAATCTTTCTTTACCCCCAAAAATTAGAAGTTCAAACCTAAAAAGGAAAGCAATACCCTCGTGAAGGTAATATGTAAACACCATTGATTGAATTATTTTGGTCCAAGCTATTGGAAGGGTATTGCTTGTGCCCATAATTATTCAATGCACATGCAATACCCCAACTAGAGTATATTAGAAACCCTTTGGGCTCCATAACATATTTCAAGAGTCCTAGAAGGGTATTGCATTGCCTTAACAAAACCTAGAAACAACGCAATACCCTCATGAAGGTATTCAATAAACACAATGGATTGAATTATTTTGGTCTAGGTTAGTGGAGGGGTATTACTTATGCCCATAATTACTTAATGCACATGAAATACCCCTATTAGGGTATATTATAAAACCTTTGGGCTCCATAATATATTTAAAGAGTCCTAGAGGGATATTGCATCTCCCTAACAAACCCTAGAAGGAACGCAATACCTTCATAAGGATATTTTCTGAACAATATGAATTAAATTATTTTAGTCCAAGCTACTGGAAGGGTATCGCTTGTGCCCATAATTGTTCAATGGGTGTAGAATACCTCTTTTAAGTTATATAAAAAATCTTTTGGGTTCCATCACATATCTATTACAACCTAGAGGGGTATTGCTTAAACCTACAAGGAAAATAATACTTTGTTTGTGGTAATTTGAAATAGCATGGGCTCAATTATTTTGGTTTAGGCTATCGGAGGGGTAATGCTCATGCCCAAAAATACTCAATTCACATGCATTACCATTCTTTGGGTATCCCATAAAACCTTTGGGGTCCATAACATATCTTTTGGAATTTGGAAGGGTATTGCATAGCCCTAACAAAGCCTAAAAGGAAAGCAATACCCACATCATTTTGCAATAATATCGTAAACCATGAAACAATTTTTTTTTATAAAGATACTTATTCCATGTTCACTATATCATACTAGACATATTGATTCAAGTAAATGAAAATATTACAATGACACTTCAAAACTTTGTTGAGATAAAACATTATACCATCAATGTGGCAAATATTGTAATACTTTCATTTTCATGTACTAATAATTTTGCATTGGTCCATTAAACAATTCTTACCATTTATGAGTTTGAAAATGTCTTTCAACTATATTTAATGCTTACTTTAAAAAATTAACATAAAATAATCATTAAGATATTATATGTATAAGAATGCAAAAATAATAATAAATCCACACATTAATTAATCAAGTATATCAATTTTTGATATATTGTAAAATAAATTTTACATAGAGGTAAGAAAATAGATTGACTAAACATACATGATATTAAGTATTTATATTTCAAAATTCAATTAAAACCTTGATCCTAAACCTTGATTGAAGGAAATCGAGGTTTTTACCAAAGGATTTTTTTTATGTTCCAAAAAAAAGTAAGGAGGATGATTTTGCTAATGCTAGGGTTGATGAGAGGTGCCTATGGCTTGCTTTGCAATATTGATAAATGATATAATACATTGCTATGTTGCAAGAAATTTCAGCTACATTTTGGGGGTAGCATAATTCAACAATGCAAGGGGTCCTAACTTTGCAAGGAGGAGACAACGAGGGAACATTTGGTGTTTACTCTTATTAAAATGATTGCTTTGGTATTCATATCTTTGATGAATTTAGTTTTGAAAAGGAAATCTTTAAAGGTTTATCAAGTTAGAGACCAAGGTAACAACTTGACTATATTCAATTAAAGCAAGATGACGACATCACTAAATCAAGGGTATCTGAGAGGCAAAAACCACCTAGAGTTGGGATGCATGAAAATGGAGCTTGGGCACATTCACCCAATGTCTAAAATGATCTTAGTACTAGTCTTTGATCATCAAAGACGAGTCTAGTTACATGAGTTAACATACAGGTCAACTACACGAAGGACATGATTTCTACCAACTATTTGATTAGCTATTTGATGCCCAGGTCTTCTCTTGGAGAATCTATTGTATTTTTTTTAATCAAAACATTAATTTGATGATTCGGGTGGTGAACATCTTAAAATAATTCCTTTCATAATATAATCATTATTATGCTCAACGAAAGTTAGAGGATTCAACATCATCATGCCTAATGTAGTAGTAATTTAATCATGATAAATATAATGTTGTCTAACTCTTTGGTGGTAGTCTGCACAAAGAATTGCATGGTTGAATCATGTTTAGCTTTTCAAGGTGTTGAGAACATTGCATAACAACTTGGCCCTCACAAAGTTTTCAAATCCACAGAAACTCTGGCATGGCTTCTAAGAACTTATGAACATTTTCATACTTAGCTATTTGAAGGTTTCTAGGAAACTTCCAAGAGCAAACCCTCCTCTATGAACAAACAACACCTTGAGCATTAACTCCTTGCAATCAACCATCATCTTTAGAGCATTATGGAAGTTAATTATATTCTTGTTATTTTTCTTGTTGTTGCAATGATAGTGGTGTGGTGGGAGATGGAAAATGTACCTCTTCCACCCTATGATTTATTAGAGCGTTCCCGTGCTCTTCTAGAACACACTTTGGTTTTCCACCACAAAGAGAATTTGGGCTTGTTTAATGTGTAAGTGCCTATCCAAATGCTTGCATATGGGTGCATGGAAGGATTATCTGAAGTTGTTTATATTGCTATCACTAAATCAAGCATCGATTTACAACATTGCTATTATATTTCATCATCATTTGGTTAAAAAAAACTCTACCTTGAATATCTTGTCAATTTGATAGGTAGAGAATCTCTAGTAGATTGGAGAATAAGTAATTTCCTTCTTCTTATTTGCTTGCCAATCAGAAGAAACATAATTGTTGTGTGTTTGTTGTGCAACTAATGTGGGACATTACCTAACGTTGAGGAGTCGAAGGTTACATTTAATACAAATTATAAATTTTCATTGCCTATACTTTGTTACAAAATTCCAAAGTTTTAATTAGAAGTAACAACTTACATAATTTATATATTGGTTTCATGGTGCACTATTTTCATTTTGAAATTTTGCAATTGTACTTGAAGAATTTGATTCACAATTCACAACCACCTTTGATGTAGGGGATGCATGAAAATGGAAACAAAATTGTGACCAAGAAATTATTTTGGGTTTAACTTTTTGTAAGTTGATAGTATTTTAGTTTATAACCATCATAAATGCAAGGACTTAAATAGTGGATATTGAGTAAAATTTTCATCCATTATAAGATGATTACATACCATAGCCTAATTAATGAATTCAATTGTTACTTTCAAAGCATTTGGAGCACAATTTGTAAACAACCACAATTGGAAAAAAATTTAAGGTTTTGGTACACCTTTGAAGAATACTCCACCTTTGCCCCACCTTCCTCCTCCATCAAATGTTTAATTAAAATTTCTACCAAATTAAAATAATTATGCAAATATTATATCTCTATAAATGCAAAAAATATAATTTCACATATTAATAAACTAAGTATATCATCATTTAGTACATTATAAATTAAAATTTACATAGAAATAATATTCAATTACATGCATTAATAAAATATACAATGTTAATAACTTATCTTTTGGAAATTTAAAAATTCATTAAAAATAAAATTTCGAAAAAAAATTATACTATATTTAACCATGGGTTTGTATATATAGTTGAAACTCTATATATATATATATAATCAATTCTTATCATATTTGAAATAAATATGAAGACATTTATATGTATTAAAATGAATCAACAATATAATTCCATAATATCATTAATTATATATAATGTACTACTTGATATGTTATAAATAATAGTATATTTAGGCCAATATTATACATCATAAAAAATAAAATTTACATAAGGACTTGTGTTATATTTTTAGAAAATAAAAAAATTACCAACCTACTACATAATTATTTTAGGTTAGACATTAGGGTTTAATATCAAAAAAATTTAAATAAAATTTCAATTATACATAGGATTAATGTATGGGAGAGACCATTTTTATTATTATGTGAACCATTAAAAAAAGTAAAAAATCATGTGCTTTAATTAATTTCTTAAAGCATGCATTAAAATTTTATTGAATTAAAGACTTTATGTTTTTATTTTTTGAAATGAGTTTATAACTTTAAAAGGGAAAACATAAATATGTACATCATTGAAAAAATGTTGAACATGAATTTTTCATTTTTTGATTTTGAAAAATTATGAATTCTAACATTAATTAGTAAATTTTACATTAAACCCAAAACCCTTGTATACCATCAATGTGACCAATTTTCCATTACGTTCATTTTTATATATGTCAAATCATACTGTAAGGTCAATAAATAATTTTGAAAACATGAATTTCATGATATATTGGCGAAGAATCAAGTATTTAAAAAATATTCTTATGTTTCATGGTGAATGCAAATATCCCATGATAATGCAAGTATTGCACTTAAACTCCATAACTTTGTTCAAGTGACGTTCTACAATCAAGCCCAATGTATTTTAAAGATACATTGTGAAGGGTATTGCATGTGTATTGACTAGTTTTGGGCATAAGCAATACCCCTCCATGTGTCAAAAGATATGTTATGGAGCCCAATGTATTTTTGGGATACCCTGTGTGGGGTATTATAGGTGTATTGAGTAGTTTTGAGTATGAGCAATACTTTTTTAAAAACGACATAGACCTTTGGTGTTTAATTATAAAATACCTTAATGAATGTATTGGTTTCCTTGTAGGTTTTGGTAGGGGCTACGCAATACCCCATCAATTGTAAAAATATAATTTACGGAGCCCAATGTATTTTTGGGATATTTCAAGAGGGGTATTGCAGGTGTATTAAGTAGTTTTTGGCATGAAGAATACGTCTTTGATAACGTAGACCAAAATAATTCAGCCCATGGTGTTTCTAATGTAGCACAATGAAGGTATTGAAATCCTTCTAAGTTTTGGTAGGGTTATGCATTACCCTTTCACGTGTTAAAAGATATGTTGTGGGGCCTAATGTATTTCTAGGATACCTTGAAAGGGGTATTATCTTATGGCCCAATGAAGGTATTGCATTCCTTCTAGGTTTTGGTAGGACTATGCAATACCCATTGAATTGTCAAAAGATATGATATGGAGCCCAAACTATTTCAAGGGTATATAGAATGGGGTATTGCACATTCATTGAGTATTTTGCTTTATGAACTTGAGTACAACATGCATTAAATGTGTCTAAATTGAATTGGAGCTCTGTATTGCTTTGATTATCCACTTGCTTTGCAATACCCCCATGGAAAACATTCTTTGAATAGAACTTGCAATACCTTTATATAGGTTAAATACTTTAATCAAGGGTATTTATTTTGTTTGAATGAACTAGAGCAAGCTCCGTGGAATACCGTCATTTTATTCTTTTCTCATCGTTGTTGATCATTTGGGGTCTATTGCAATGGCGACCATGTAGGTAGGTGTAGTCATGTAGGTGAGGTTTGGTAAGTACCTACTTAAAGTGTTGGTAGGTAGGTCAGTGGTAGGGCGGGTAGGTGGGTGGGGATGAGAGTAGCACATTTTAAATTTATAGGTGAGTAGGTTGGTGGGGGGTAGTAGGTGGGTGGGTGGGAAAAGTCTCAAAAGAAAAGAAAAGAAAAAAAACCAGGTGCGGGGCGGGGAGAAAATAAAGTTGCAAAAAAAAAACTGAGATCAGGGCTGATTAGGGCTGAGAAAGGGCAAGCAAAAAAAGTGAACCTGGGGTGGCACAGGGATAGAAAAGAGCATCCTATCAGTGCACCATCCATCCACGTTGGTGCACTGGTGGGTGCTGATTTACTCTGGCCCTTTCAACCACCTTAGACTAGTAATAATTTCCTTTGGTAAGTGTGTGGTTCTTGGTGCTAGGGTTGGGTGTCCCCCTGGCCTTGTGGTGGAGTGGTTCTCTTGTTGCAATGGATTTTCCATTCTTGTCACACTTAAGTAGCCAGCTGAGAACAAATTTCACTTGTTATCAGCTGATCAGGCCAAGCGACATGAAACCCAAATGCAAAAACTCACAAAATAAAACGCTGACTGAGAATGAATTTCAGCCAAAAGCACATGGAAAACAACTGCACTATGTGGTCAGCTTGAACAAGTTTCAGTATTTTCTGCAAAAGGCCAAGGAACATGAAACCTGCATGTTTATAGCTCAACGAAAGAATGTGAAATATTTTTTTGTCATAAACTGTAGCAGAGATCAACGGAATTGATCACACTTAGGTGCTGACTGAGAATGATTTCCCAGCTAGACCCTCATGCAAAACAAACTGCACACTAAGAACGGAGACGGGATGGAAGGAATTTTTGGTGACAGCGAACTGATCCGCTAATGGCCGTAAATAGTCCTCAAGAATGTTTTCAAGCTAATCAGATGCTCAGTAAACATATCTGGATTGTGGATTCTGTATCAATACTTGTTTTGAGGCATTTCAAATTCAGCTAACCAGATGAAACTAACCCAGATTTGTACTTCTTATGGTGCGTCAGTTATCATACCTGTGACTGACGTTCAACATTAAATACTTCTCCAGATGGCCAGTTGAAAGAAACAAATATTTTGAACTCAAACTACGGGAATTTTCAAGAATTGCAGGTTGTAATAAATTCAAAACATAAGGAAGACCTTCTATACTTATTCTTTACTGTTGAAATCTTGAAATATTCTTTCTGTTCTGGGGCAAATTTTCACCACTTGGCAACCCATCAAAATTAAGTGCTGGAGTTTAAGATTTTAATGCGAAGGATAGGCCAAATTCCCCATATTTTAAGGATCTATGAGATCTTTCCTTCTGTAGACAGTATGTTAGAAGTGGTGGCTAAAATATTACAGCATAATTCTTAAACTTTCTAATTTACTCTCTGACCTGCAACCAAATTTGGCTAATTGCTCTGGTGGAGTGATCGTCAATGTGGCTACATCACAATTTGTTTTCAAATAACAAAAACCCGATGGGACCCAATCTTTAGACCCAAAAAACAAAATAAAAACTAAAATCCATTTTGACAAAATCTGTTGATTATTAGTGGTGGGTACAATATCTATTTAATCTCTGGCGCTGAGATCGCTGATTTGTTAGCGTAATGATGTCTTGATTTGCACGGTTTGTGGAGCCTGATCAGCCACTGACGCCACCCGGCAAGTCGTGCTGATCAAATTACAGACATTCTTCGTGTTTCTTAAACGAAGTGCTTAATAATAGCGAAAGTGCAAATACCCAACACGTGCTTTGCAAGCTTCAAGTCAGCAATCAGTCAGCGTTCAGTAACAATATCGGATGTCCCCCTGAAAATGCCGCTCTTGTCAGAATGGGTCCCCCCTGTTTATTGATTGATTACTATTATTGATTGCACTGCATCCTCCGACACTAGCCGCCTGATTTGATTTGTATCTTCTTTCTCAATTCACCTCACTTGTGCTCGCTCCAGGCCTCTCGTCACAAGTGACAATTGCATCCTTTTTCCTTCTTTTTTTTCTGTTATTTAAAAGATTTGCAATTGCGCATCCCTTTCAAGCCTCACAAAATCCAACACGTTATAGCAGCTATGAACTATTGTCCAAACTGGGACCCATTTATCACATGATGGATCATTGAGCTTGGTACTGCTTGCTTGGTATCCTAGATAAGCTTTTGTCTGATAGGTTTTTCTTTTCTCTTGGTTGACCTCATATTCATTTTTCCTTCAGACTTCACCCAGTGTTTTTTTCCCTCAATTTTGTGATGTTGCTGAAGTGGGGATCATCCATAAGAATACTTAGCCAAATTTTGTGATATTCAAAATATGAAAGTAGAAATATCTTAAGCACCTCTATGGTGTAGGCAGTTGTGATGATTTTTGGCGAAGTTTTAGAAAGGTTTTCCTTTTTTTTTGTGCAAATTTTGCCCCTAAAAACAGGGGATTTTTATCAGAATATTCAGTTCAAAACTGATTTTTTGAATAATGGCGAATTCTCCACACAATTCATTTGCATGAGATGTTTCTTATTTATATGGTTAATTTCTTCTTTTGTTGTTTGGACCTTTGAGAATTGAACTAAGTTGTGATGGCAAGAAACTTTGCCAAAGGGGCATTCACACTTGATGTTAGGGACTCTAGTGTTGAGTCCCCTAGCATCATGTTAGTCATTTAGGACTTAAACTTATGTACCATGAAGATTTTATGTTAAGCTAACATTCACTTAACATTGAGCCATCACCTATTCAACATTGCATGCCACCTAAGATGTCAACTTTATTTTCATTTAACACCGACTTAACATCAAGTGTGAACGCACCATAAGTCCTTGACTCTAACCTTGTAATCACCCCCAAAATGTCTATTGCAAACAATTAGCTTAGCTTAAATTTAATGGACATTCATAACAATTTAGAGTGATTGCATAGGTGAACAGTCTGGGAGTTCAAGTTTAACATAGCAAAGACTACATGGTAAAAAGTTGATGTCCCTCTCCTCCTTTGCCGACATCTGGAAACAAATTTACCTCCATTATATGGTAGCATGAGAAGGCCACAATATTGAGACTAGTCATACCAGTAATGCAGGTTTCAATGTTCTGTTGAAGTTCAAGTTGTGACAATTTGTTTACTTATCTTATTTCACAATTATATTGACCACTGAAATATGAACAATGAATGTCCTTTTATTCATAAGGAAGTAAAGTCTAGGATGACTAGTCCTTTCGACTCTATTTGTGCATGATAAACTGTACGCAATTGTGTGCAAATCTAAGAGGGTCCCTAGATACAACAATATAGCCAAACCAACTTGCCAATAGTTTTAAGAGTTTTCATATCTTAGAAATGAGTGGAAAGGAGTCCTTTGTTCTAACTTTAGATGTTGGCCCTTGCATTAAGATTCGTAATCAAGGCTAGTTATGGTGGAACCATCAATGTGTGAGTTGTAACATCGTGCTCAATATTTGTAAATACCTATGCGGGGGTGTTTTAGAGGAAGAAAAGATGTTTGCATGGATTGGATTGTAACACCCTGTGTGAAATACTTTTGAAAACCATGGAGATTTTGAGTCAAGTATAAATCAATGTTAAACGAATAAAATAATCCTCCTGCCTATGTAGAAAGTAAGAACCTCTTCAAAGAAGGACTACGACCATGGTTACATGGTTGATGACATGGTTCCAATTTTAGCAGGACACTAAACCTGGGGTCTGTTAAGGGGACCTTATCTAGACCTTGCCCAAGCTACTGAGTCTAAGACATATCAAATGCTTGTTCTAAATGTTTGAAAGCTAAAAAATGAAAGGAAAATGCCCTAGAATGGGAGATACTACACACCCCATACTAACTTTGTATGTGCCAATGTGGATCCTTTGTAGGGTGTTTTTTCATTCTGCACTGCAGAGGACAAGAACAAATTATTTTCACTAAAAGTTCCTTGTTCTGCAACTCGCATACAAGTTTGAACCACTGCTCTGTGGTTACCTGGCTTGGATGGTTAGAACCACCAGTTCTGGTCCTAGTTAGTTAAAGCCAGATTGGAGCCAGATTTGATTTTAGAACCAGAGATTTTCTTCCTTTTTTGCCGGAGGAACTTGATTCCTGGTTCCATTTATGTGTGAAACAGAACCAAGATTTTTGAATAGAAGACTAAAATTGGGGGCTAACCAGAGAGTAACCAGCAATTAACCGCGAGTTCCAGTCCGGGGCTACCAGAACCAGAGGGTCTTCCAAGAAGTCAATAATTATCCAACATTGGTTTGAACCAAAGTGAGGTGGGTATTAAAAATTGCACCAAATCCTCACCAGGAACCAAAGTTCATAACCATAAGTATAAAACAAGCAAATACCCAGTTTTGACAATCATGGTTATCAAACAATGAAATATCTGATTATCACATGTAACTAATTTTTTTTTTTAATTTGAAAAAGTCAAATAACCACCTAGAAAACTGCCAGGTTTTGGCCAGGTTTTTCATAAAACCCAGAGGTTGTTTCAAAATTTTGAAATTTCTAGAACTATCAGTTCTTTGATTCTGACATTTTCCAAATTACCTGCAACCAGTGGTTCTTTAATTCTGAATTTTTTTCAAATACCCAAAACTTGCTCCACGTATTTCAAGATCCAAAATACTATACAGTAAAATAAATACATAAATAAATAAAATAAAAATTCGCTTTAATTCTTAGAAAAAAATGTTGTTAACTCTTAAAATACTAAAATAATACAATAGTAGCCTATTTCAAAACCTTAATCTAAACTAAATTTCTCTTAAGAATCAAAAACTTGTTTTTGGTCACTGTCATGTTATTCAAGGTCTAGGGTTTCCAAAATTGCAGCTACCACCTTGAATGGCCTCTTAGCACCTTTGAAGACCCTCAATTCTGCCCCATTTAAAAAATCCCCAAAAAATGGTATTGCAAACCCCCCCAAAAAAATCTTATTTCAGCCCCAAAAAGGACTTGTTTCAAATATTTAAAAATCTATTTCAGACTCTATATTTTGGGAGGCTATTAGTCAAACCCTAGAACAGAACTATGTGGGTACCGAGCAGGACGCAGCACTGAGACCAGCAAAGTTTGTAGGGGCTTTTTTTAGCATCCTGTCTCTAGAACATTTAAGTTGAGGGAACTACTTTTTTCCAGCCCCACCAATAAAACAAAAACTCTAGTACAAATTGGTGGGAGACTAATAATAGAAACTCACCTAGACCAATCAACCTATCTAGCCAATCAACAACAGATGTTAGGGTTTGCACTTCCTTTTACCTACCTTAACTGCCTTACCTTCATGTGCAAAATTTTGGGAAAATCGGCTTTGTTTGACTTTTCTTCATCCAATTTTCTTTTGTAGGGCCACATACTGAGCACCGTTGGAGCTGCTCTAGGACATATTAAATGCTTGTTCAAAACATTTGAAAGTGTTAAATTCAAAAATTAAAACTATATGCTCTGTTTAATCCGGCAATTGAAATTTTAACTATTAGTGGTTTAAACTTTGAAGAGGTGGGCCAGGATGACCCACTGAACCAGGGAAATGTTAAATTTGAACTTGGGGCCATGATTTAGGCTAAGGATCAAATATTCATATTGTTTAGAAAAAACCCAAAACAATTTGGGTTTTAGCCATGGTATGAGTGTAGGTGTTGGTGCCAATCTTTTTTTACTAGAAGATTAAAAAATTAAAAAAACGAAAATTCCCTGGAAGGTTTGCCCAGGCAGGTCCCCCCCCCCCGTTTTGCCATGCAGGAAAGTGGCTGCACAAGGTTTCCTTGACAAACCCCTACCTAATTCGAGTTGGATATGCTTGGGCAGCAAACCATTGAAGAGATGCTCAATATGTTGACCCACCCAAAAAATCAAAACTTAAAAAGTATTTAAATCTCTGCCATCTAGATCAATTAAATTTTTTTTTAAAACCAGTTTTTGCTCATCAGGGGTTTAGGAGTTAATTCACAAAGGTCTATAAATACTTTTGGAAGAGATTTTGACGTTGTTCTGGGTTGAAGGCAGACATAATGAGATCACACAAATGAATAATGTTCAAAGGTTTTGCATCAATAGAAATGCACATCACCCCATGTTCAGCAAGAGAAATTTATAGCTCCTTACATAACTTAGGAAAGCTTCTGTGATATGAGTAAATGTTCATTATTAAAAAATATGAAGGAGTCTAGTTTGTTTGCTTCTGCCAACTTTACACATGTTGTCTGAATTGTGTACACAACAGTATGATCACAAATTCAGACAACATGGGTAAGCAAAAAACCTACAGAAAAGTTTAGGTACATCATCTCACAGATCTGCAAGGTACTTGTGATCACTTTCTTTTAAAGTCCTGACTTTGTGGCATTGGATGATGATGGACGTGGCTGAAGGCATCACCACAACAACACAAAGAGGCACAGTTCAGATCTTCAGCTTTTACTCGGTAAGTTATCCTTAAAGTCACCCTCTGTTTTTCACCCCCTATTCTCTTTGCTTTCCCTCCCTATCCCCTCTTTGAGTGGTATCCGCAAAGTAAGGAAATTTTATTAAATCTCAGCATAAATGCTGAAACTCAACATTTAATGCACAATGTTCGAGACTAATTATAGTAATTGTACAGGTAGGAGCACTACAAATATATGTAGCAGCAGTGAAGGAGCCCAGGGAAAAGGAAAGAGGGGATGAAACTCAATTTACCACCAATTTACCACCAAAATTGGTGGAAAAACTAGTTTGGGTCCACTTATTTCCTTTTGTAAAATTAGATTCCCAGTTAAGCATTTGATGCCCTATGATGCCGAAACTGGCCATTCTCGCCCCCTAATAGCCTGACTTTCCGGATAACTTTATTGTATGCACATTTTTTGAGATTCCATGGATTTGGACATAGTCCTATGATCAGATGCCAAGAACTTACTTCTTACGTGCAGGATGAGAACACAGGGAAACAACTTTTGCAATAATATTTTGCTGTGTCTGTTCTGAGAGCATGCTGATGAGTGGGTTCCGTTACCTGGTCTCCCTTTGAGCTCCCAGTAAGAGGCAAGGATATTTGTCTTGACAGTCCATGTTCCCCCCAATTCACACAAATAAAATCTGTGTGCACTGCACATTCTAGATTCCATAACCATCCCTCCGCAGACTCTGGATCCTCGGATTGGCTGTCAGGTTGTGAGTTACAACCCATAACCTTCAAACCTCCGTTCCATGAGCTACCTACTAGTTAGCACAAGGTACTACCCTGGGCTCTCATTGCCTCCAATGATTCTTTAACCCTTCACAGCTTGGATGATGATTTCATAACCACTCTCTGCATGGATGACAAGAGGCCATCTTCATTCGCACGATGGATGGTTATGTCCAGTAACCTGCATGCTCGTGGCACATACCTACCTAGTCTATATACCTTGGGTGTCAGGGGCATAGCAACCAGCTACTTACGTACTTCTTCATATGGAGATGGAAACTTGTGCTGGATGTGTTAGCTCTATTTGGGTACATATGCACATACGTTGGCTGTCTTACACAAGTGTAACCATGGATGGAAATGGATCCATAAATCACAAATGGCCTGTGGATGGGTGTGCATGATATCACCACCAGTGTATTTTGTAGCAAATTTGTTTGTAGCCAAAGTGCTGATTATCCATCTGAAGTGATGATCATCCCAAAGGAAGATTTAACCAAATCTGGCTATAAACCAGAAATAAAGTACAAATTATCTTTAACCATCCTTCTATATTTTTGTATATTTTTGGCTACATGATGAAAACATAGAAATATGGCCGTCAGGGTTTCTTCTTCCAATTTTGTAACACAGCTGAAGTGGTGATCATCCATATGATGATTTAGCCAGATTTGGCTATGTACTAGGTCTCATATACAGGTAGATAGAGAAGAAAATAGGTGACTACTATGTAAGTAGATGGTTTATAATCTATACACAGTAATTGGAGGTGTTTACTAACTACCTCCTAACAACCTGCTTGTGGGTTGTCAGTGGGTAGATAGTAAAAAAAGCAACTGAGCTAACCACCATGGTTAGCTGGAGAACTGGAATCCAACAGAAAGCTATTTCCTGATCACTTATCATCCATCCTTCATGTGTGCAAGTGAGTGTGGGTTCACTATATCCCTGAAATGGGACTAATGTTTCAACTCATTGGGGGAAATCTCAGTAGTCCTTTAAACACTAAAATGTAACCCAATCAAATCTTTGAATTTCAAGAACACCATAAAAAAATTCCTTATATGCATATTTTTTGTATACACAGAGTGAATGGGGAAATCTATCTCACCTCTACCTGATATGCTGGGTCCAAGTAGTGTTCTCTGGTAATAATACCTGTTGAAGAATCGCCTCCAATTCCAGCTATTTTTTTAACTTGACAGAATTACATTCTGTTCCAGTCTTAGCTAGTTTTTAATTTGATGGAACCAGTGGTCCAGATCAGTAGTCAGGACCAGTGTTGGGAGGTTCTCGCAGCAGGACCTGGTTTTCATCTTGGTTTTCAGTCTGATTCTCAGATTGAGAATCACCATGTATGTATGGCATTTGGGGAGAACCAGGCTGAGAATCGACTCTCAGGTTCTCTCAAGAGTAAGAATCACTTCTCAATGATTTTTGAAAAAAAAACTGAGACCTGGGTTCCCATGTGGGTTGAACCCGGGTCCAGTTCTCAGCCCAATAGGTTGTAGAGTTTTTCATAAAATAAAGAAAAAACAATCATAAAATCGTGAAGAGGATGAAAATTTTAAAATCCTGTGGAAAAAGTACAATGGACTTAAATGGAGTTCAACGAGAACTCAAATTCTAAATTTCATCATGTCTGTCTTTTTTATTGAAGGTTTTTATCGCCTTCAACTAATCAATATTCTTCACTGGTGCTGTTGATTGTACTGCAGCTATAAATGTTTTTGAACCACATGCATTAAACCTAAATTTTAACATTTTATACTCATATTTTTTTAAAAAATCATTACTTTGCAACATGGAGCTTAGAGCTTAAAAAAGGATTAAGGGATAAAATAAAGGCCCCAAGCAGGGTCAAAGGAGGGTCACTTTATGAAAAACTTCAGTATGTAAGATTTTATTTTTTTAATTCCTTATTTTTTATGATTTAAAAAAATTGAGAACCGGTTTTGAAAACTGACCGTTCTAAAATGAGTGAGAACTGAGTACCTTGAGAACCAGTTTATAATATACATTTAAAAGTATTGAGAACTGGGTTGATTCTCTCCAACACTAATTTTTTAAAAAAGCCAAGCACCAACCCAATTCTCACATAAAAGCATAAAAAATCAAAATCAGTGATTCTCGAAGAAAGTGAAAACTGCCCAACACTGGTCAGGACCAGAGAGGGGTGGGTATTAAAAATTGCACAAAACCCCTGATGGGTATCATCCCGGGTATCAAGGTTGAAAGTTGATAGTTCAGATTATAAAAGAATCAAAGACCTGGTTATTATATATAACCACGATTCTCAAATTTTTTGAAAAAGAACCAAGTATCCTCCTAAAACTGTTGGGTCTTTCTAGGTTCTTTCATGAAACCTGGCAGTTCTTTGAAGTTTTTGAAATACCTGAAACTGGCAGGCGATTAGAAAAATCAAATGCCCACCTCACACTGGTGAGGGCCTGGTTCTTCACATTTATAAACTTCTTGTTTTGAATTTTAAGGAAAATAAATATAAAGTCAAATTGGTTTGGAAACCAGATCTGGTTCCACATACTTAACACAACCTCACATTCAAGATCTTATGGGTACTAAGAGCATCCCCACCGGTGCTGAGTATGTGACCCTTGCACAAAGATTTCTCACAACCAAGTTTAGTTGTTTACTTTATTCTTTCTCGGGGACTGGACATAGGTGCGAACTAATAATAACAAACCACCTGGCCAATCACAAACAGGGAGCATCAGTTAGATCATATTTACACTCTTCTCTACTAGGTGCACATCTTTGCTGTGCTTTTTACCAACCTCAGCAAACTGAGCACGTATGCAAGAGAAAAACCATTTTCCTGAGCCAAACCCGCATATGTTGACTTTTCTTCATCCGATTTTAATGTGCAGGATGGCATACTGAGCACCAGTGGGGATGCTCTAAGTTCTAACCTTGTACAACCAAACAAAGGGGGCACCCAAACATAAAGTATACTTGCTTGTAACAATTTGAAACTTAAAAGAACCCTGGAAAAAGGAAGTGTTCAAGGGAACAAGAACCTGTATGAAGAAGACTTGTACAGTTGTGGAAGATGTTAAACACCCCTAAGAAATTTGTGGGTGTAAGTGCAGGGTCCTGCATACAACTGCACAGTTTCTAGGGGTGCAGGACGAAACAGCATTTGATTTTTCATGTCCTGCTCTTTGGATGCGGTTTTGAACAGTGTTGGGTCTGGATTTCAGAAGATTTTCTGATGCCTAACCCGGTTTTTTTTAATTACTATTATTGTTTTGCTACAGACCTGGGGAGCGTGTCCCCAAAAAGAGGGGATAACCTAAATGAGAAATCCCTACACTAATGATCTTACCAACAACAGAGTTGCCGGTTTGTCTAACTGACAATGTAGCCACACTACTTATTGCATAGCAACTTCTACTACATTCTATGGTCTAAAACATAATTCTAGATCTTCAGGCGATCAGAACACTCTTGACTTCCTCTCAAGAGCCAACTAATCATGTGGTAGTTCATAAACAAACTTTATATTCACCAGATCCCTTCAGAATAGAACTTGGACAGAGAGACAAGAGGATATCACCCAGAAAAACAAATCTTCCCATAGCGCCCACTGGTGTGCTTGAAATCCCTTTTTCTCCCAAGCTCCCACACTATGGTAGGTACTCTCCTCTAAACCTATTAAGATTGACAAATTCCCTCAAAATTTCCCATGACTGTCAAGAACCCCAAACAAACCACATGACTACTCATGAAACCTCTAGACAATGTCATCCTTTCCCCTGGATTAGTCCCTAAATCCTAACATTAGTTAATCCTCGTGACCTGAAGTTTACAGTGCAACGAAAAACATCACTTCAAGACCAAAGCAAAAATAAACAGAGAGGCATTCTTCTCTTCTGTTCACACAAATGCCCTATCACCAAAACATCTCTATTTTCTACCAA
>Ga0116229_10005968_pt1 | contig 19730 bp, 10 predicted proteins | sample S1TSphgellanicum_3_FD_87313 | JGI IMG/M metagenome (GOLD analysis project Ga0116229, IMG submission 87313) | Host-associated microbial communities from peat moss isolated from Minnesota, USA - S1T2_Fc - Sphagnum magellanicum MG | ecosystem: Host-associated > Plants > Peat moss > Unclassified... | reverse complement strand
TGTGTAAACCTTGGAGAGGTAGAGGAAAATGGACGATGGTTGCATTACCGAGAGAAGAGCTGCAGGTCAGAGCAGCCTGCAAGTTGACATTTAGATGGACACGAATTGAATGTGTTCACTTAGATGCAAGCACCGTGCATGACGACAAAGTAACAATTGTCCTCTCGACAGATTATATGCATTCTCACCAGTTCCTGTGGTTTGTAGCAGGCGGCCTACGTACGACGAACTGTGGAGAAACGGTGTGCTGGAAGAAGATCTTTGCAGATTCTTTAATGCACTGAAGGAAAAACAAGTCGGAGAATGTTACTGAATATGATTGTCGTACACACCTCTTACGGCAAGTTCAAACTTGCAACTTGTAAATTCAAAATAGGAAATGTTGATGGTAACACCTGCTGAAAGTTCCTCCTAAGTGCAGAACCAAATGAAAACTACATCGTTCTTTAGTCTCTCCTCAGTCCCTTGCAGGCAGAGCAAACAAACGAATGGAAAGGTAATGAATCCTAAACAGCCTTGCTTTCATTCCAAATTGTACCTAGTTGATGAGGATTCCTACAAGGCTGTTGCATTCAAATCACATAGCGCATGTGAATCAGCTGCCGCCGCGCCTTTTTTTCTCCAATTTTGTCATGTAGCAGCCCATTGGCAAATCATTCACTATTGAGCCACACTTGGCTATGAACACAATATAAAAGTGAAAACATTAAAGTATCCTTTTATGTTGAATTTAGCGATTTATGTAATTAAAAAAAAAACATCGGCTGAATATAAGATTAAAAAAAACTATCTGTAATATCAAAAAGAAATGTTGTTTTGCAAACACATCTGAGAGCTGAAATTACTCCTAAGCTAGCTCATAAATGAGGTTTCAAAGTGCCCTGATTTTTTTGTGACAAAATTTCGCCATTTTGTGAAAACTATTTTTTAAAAAGAATATAATGTGAAAATCCAAAAAAAATCCAAAAGACGAAAACAAATCTGAAAATTTGCCAAAATTTGGATCAAAATATAACATGAAAGGATGCATCAAAATTTTCTACCTTCATGTTCTGAATATCATCAAATTTGGCTAAATTTTCTTATGGATGATCATCACTTGACCAACATCTCAAAACTAGGGACAAAAAAACATTTATTGTGTGCTACCCCTTTATGATCTTAACATTCTGATCGGTGAATTCCACTGAAGTGCACAATTATCATGGTTGCTCATTCTTCATTGGTTGGGAATTTCAGTGTATTTCATTGATTAAAACCTTAACCAAAATATCCACAAAACAATAAAGTTATCCTTAAAATATTAACCTTGTTTTTGGTTCCCTTTTTCACTCTGAATTCTTTTTCACCCATAAATGTTTATTTACAACCAAAAATAGACTCATAGGAATAGTTTTCTCATAAAGAAGGATGAAAAATAACATTAGTTTCATGAAATGACAAATTTTATTGCATAACATTCATCACAATGATAACAAAAATGAAACCAAAACCAAAACTTAGATTACCATTCATTTTATCACCAACTTAGGATGGAATAGGAATTTTGAGCCATATAAATTACCAATGTTTTTATTTTTTTATAAAGGATCCATCTCACCTTGAGTTCCCATTTGTTGATGGGAAAATTGCATCTCTTCGACTTGAAAGTGTCCTTTCACATATATCTTTAATGCCCAATCAATAATTTCTTTCAAAAAGCCCTTTAAACACAACCAAGAGATTTTGATTGAAGATTACTTTGATTTCAATTCTTCACACTCACTTAAAATTCTAAATTTTTTTGATTTATATAGCAATTGGATGTCAACAAATGTAATTATAAAAAGGGATGGAGCTAGCATGTATAATTACCAAATTCAAATGAGGTTTCAAATTGCACAGTTCCTGTGTTGTGAGTTAGGGTTGGAATGAACCAACAGCCACCAATGCACCAATTCATGATGAGGCTGTTCAAGCTATTTTAGGGATGAACCAAAAACACATCTTCCCCTGCCCAAGGTTTTTGGTTTTTTCAACCTATTTTTTGCCCCAAAGTTTTTCCCTCTTACCTACTTCCCCCCTCCTACCTACCTCACCTCATTTTGCACTCACTCCAAAGTCAAAGCTCAGGAAAGCTTGGCAAGGCAAAAGAGGGAGGGCAAAACTAGGAGCCAGAAGTGGGAGGGCAAAAATGGAAGCTAAGACAACACGCTTGAAGCGGGAGCCAAAAATGAGAGGGCAAAATGAGAGCTTGAAGGTAAGCTCCTTCCCTTTTCTTCATTTTTTTGGGTTGTTTTCTTGCATGGTGTTGTTGCAACAAAGAAGGCGATGGCAGCTTGTTGCCATCGCCTTCTTCTCCATGTTTGAGGGAAAAAAAAATGACTGTAATGCGCCGTTGTCTTCGTATGTGGTTTTGTTATAGTGAAGAAAACAATGGCAACAAGTTGTCATCACCTTCTTCTTTGTGTTTGACAACAAGAAGAAGACAACGATAATGCGTCATCGTTTTTTTCTATGGTGGTGTTATAGCAAAGAAGGTGACGACAACTTATTACCATCGCCTTCTTCTCTAGTGTTGTCGCCTTTTTCTTTGTGGTTGAGAAGAAAAAGATGATAATAATGTGCTGTTGGCTTTTTCTGTGGTGGTATTACAGTGAAGAAGGTGACAGTAGCAACTATCGTCACCTTTTTTTCTATGTTTGAGAATAAGAAGAATATGACGACAATGCACCATCGTTTTCTTTTATGGTGGTGTTGTAGACAAGAAGAAGGTGATGGTAGCAACTACCGTTGTTTTTTTCTATGGTGGTGTTGCAGACAAGAAGAAGACGATGACAATGCACTTTCATTTTCTTATGTGGTGGTGTTGCAGCGAAGAAGGTGATGGCAACTATTACCGTCGCCTTCTTCTTTGTGTTTGAAAAGAAAAAAACGATAGTAACAAGATACCGTTGCCTTCTTTGTTGCAACAACACCATGCAAAAAAACAATAAAAAAAATGAAAAGAAGGGAAGGAACTCACCTTTAATGCATCGTCATCCTCTTCTATGGTTCTATTATAGTGAAGAAAGCGACGATAACAAGCTGTTGTCACCTCCTTCTTCTCTACAACACCACCACAAAAGAAGACAACGATAACTTGTGTCACCTTCTTCGATGGTTTTGTTGCAAAAAAAACTAACGACAACAATTGTTACCTTTTTCAGTGGTTTTGCTATAAAAAAGGTGACGACAACAATGTCATCGCCTTTTTTTATGGTGGTGGTGCTATGAAGAAGGTGATGGCAACAAGCTATTGTTGTTTTTTTTTGGTCCTTTTGGTTTAGTTCATTAGAAATGACAATTAACAATGAAATGGTGGTTTTTTTTAATGTTGAAGCCTATAATGGCTAAAAGAAGGAGACTGAAAAAAGGTGGTGGTGATTTGGAAGCTTAAAAATAAAATGTTGCTTCATGAAAACAGATAATTGGGAAGTAAAATGTTGTTCCATCAAAATCAAAACCTAGGGAGCAAAATGTTGTTCCATAAGAATTGAAACCTAGGGAGCAAAATGTTATTTCATCAAAACTGAGAATTGATGAATCAAGTAATTTATGTGGCTTAAAGTTAACAATGGTAATAGTTTACAATTGAAATGATGAGATCATTCCTAATATATATTGGGAATTTTGATTGAAAAATGGTGGGTTAAATTGTTTTAGAATTTACATACACTAAATTAAATGCAGATCAAAAAAATTATACAAGTTTTTTAAAGTTTAATTATATCCACACCTTCCATCAAATGATTGGGATGTGGGATTGTTTTTGTCAAAATGTTTTTATTACAATACCTAAAAGCAATTAGAATTTGTAGGCATTTTATTTGATTGTGTGATTTTATGTTTTGCAATACTTGTATTATTTTTTTGAACTTTTTATGTGTAAAGTTTTAGGGTTAGGATTTTTTAATTACAAAATAATGATTTTTTTTTTAAAAATGATTGGTTTAGGTCTAAAACTTGAAACTAACTAAGCTTTTCACCACCGACACCCCCTTGTCTACCTAATATGGCTATGAAGGACAAAGAATGGACGAAGGTTGGGTCGAAATGGAAGTGTAAAGTTGGCACTTGCATTGTTGCATATTGTGCCAAATGGTTATTGACCAAACATTTGAAAGAGGTGCATGATTTGGTGGCAAGCAAAGGTAAAACCTAGGAGGCCTTCAACATCTGAATTACTCAATTTTTCAACTTTGGTCCTTTGATATATTATTTAAAACCTTTTTTTTTCATTGGGTTCTTTAGCATTTTTTTATCCACTCATCTCATATTTGTACATCTTTTATCAATAGAATATTTTCCTCTAGTCACATTTGTTTGATGGATATATGGTTAAATATACATGTCCTTTTTTTCATAATCTTCTTAGTACTTTAAATGTAAGGATCAAAACTTAAAGGCCCATATGAATAGGTAACATTAATTTATGTAAGGTTTACAAAGATCAAAATAAACATTGTGCAATACCTACATTGTTTTTATTATAATTTACATAAAGTCATTTCAAATATGCAATACCCACATATAGGTTTCATAAATAATTGTTGGTTTTTCTTTACATCCATTGCAATACTCGCATATAGCTCTCATCAATAATTGTTGGGTTTTTTTACATCCATTGCAATATTCGCATATAAGTCTAGTTGATTTTTTTAACATCCATTACAGTACCCACATATAAATCCATAAGTAGTTGTTGATTTTTAACATCTTTTGCAATACTTGCATATAGGTTTCCATTTTAATATTTATGGGACTCATATGACATAATAATCTAATCTAAATATCAATAAATAATGTCATAATTAAGGAATTATTAAAAACATATTTCAAATAATGTAAATGATTGATTATTATATTTAAACGATATATTTATTTTTAAATATTAATTAATTGATTATTTGGTTGAACCTTAATTATTTAAATAATTAAAATTTAGATCTAAAAATCACATTAATATTTTGATATTTAATTTATTATCTTAATTAAATTTTTTATGTTGATAAATTATTCAAATCATTATTTTAGATAATTATTCATGATAATTAATTGTCATAAATTTAATTTAGGTATATAAAAAAACATATTTTGGGTACTCAAACCACTTATTTTGAAATGACTTTACATGTGGGTATTGCATTTAGGGTTGACTATTCACTTAAGGTTGTCTAAGTTGCCTATGGATTATTTCAAAATGAACTTCCATGCAAGTATTGCATATAGGCTTTGTTTTTCATTGAAAGGCCACCCAAACTACATACCAATTATTTTGAAATGACCCTACATGTGGGTATTGCATTTAGGGTTAAGTATTCATATAATTTTGCAATACCTGCATACATACTTATTTTCAACAACTAAAAATTTGGCCTTAATTTTTTGAATAATTAAATAAATTTTGTAACAAAACACAAAAGAAGGTATGTTTTTTACCATTTGGTAATATTTCCAAGTTAATTTTTTTCACTTTCTTTTAAAAACTATAAAATGACATTGCATTGTTTTACATATGTTTAACCCCTAAAAATTCCACCCAAAATGCACCCTAAATTTATTATAATTATTATAGACTTGTAAAAAAAATGTTAATTAATTTATATGTCCCAATCTCTAAACCTAAACCATAATTTTAACATTAAGTAGTAAATTTTACATTAAACACTAATCCCCTGTATCATTAATGTGACCAATTTTGCATTATGTTCATTTTTATATATGTTAAATCATATTATAAAATGAATAAATAATTTTGAAAACATGAATTTCATGATGTATTGGCAGGAAATCAAATATTTAAAAAATATTTTTATGTTTCATGGTTAATGAATTATCATAATATGATATTGGGTATTGCATTTAAACAAAAGTGGGTTAGGAAATATTGAACTTTAACAACTATGGAACATATGGAGACAATGAAAATTCATAATTATGTTATATATCTAAACAAATGATAAGATCAAAAACCAATACAATGAGCAAAGTTTAGAATATAAACTTTAAGCCTTGATATATATGAACCAAATTCTTAAACATTAAATCATAAAGCAGAACCCTAAAAATCCAAATGATATTTTGCCATAAGCCCTATTACAACCCTAACTATACAAACCCTAACAAAAAGAAGTCCTAATGATATATGCCCTTAACCCAAAAAACATAGGAAAAAATATAAAAACCAAATTTTAAAGCTTTGAAACTACAAAGATTTACTGACCGAAAAAAACATTAATCTTAAAAAATAATCAAATAAAATTTGTAAAACACCAAAAGAAAAGATATGTCTTTTACCTTTGTGTGATCTTTCCAAACTAATTTTTCCATTTTCTTTGAAAAAAATATAGAATGAAATTGTATTATTTCACATATGTTTAAACCCTAAAATTTCCCCCTTTTAGATTCTTTGTAATACTTACATATGGGGACCTATGTTCATCATTCATGAACTAACGTGAACTTTAATAAATTGATAAGTAGGATTGGGGGGCTAGGGGGGTGGGAGAAATGAATAGGTAATTAGTTAGGTATTTGGCTATGTAAGAAACATAAGTAGGTAGGTGAACATTGTGGTAGGTAGGAAGGTGAGTGCATAGGTAAGTAATTGGGTTAGTAAGCAAGTTAGTAAATAGAAAGGAAGTTTAAGGAACAAGGTAGATAGGTTACTAGAGTAGGTAGGCATGTAGGTAGGCAAATTAATAGGTAGGAAGAAAGTTACACTAACAAGGTAGCTAGGTAAATAGGCAAGTTAATACGTAGGAAACAAGTAATCTTATCAAGGTGACTAGGTTTGTAAAATATTTATGTCAATAGGGTAGGTAGTTAGTACAATGGTTAGGTTAGTAGGGAAGTTAAGTTAATAGGGTATGTGGTTAACAGCATTGTTAGGTTAGTACAATAGGTAATTAGTATAGTAATTAGGTCAATAAGATAACTAATTATTAAGGTCGCTATGTCAGTAAGGGATAATTAGTAAGGTACCAAAGTTTGTACACTACTTATGAAGGTAGGAAGGTGAGCAGGGTAGCTATGTGTGAAGTTAGGTCCAGGGAAAAAACAACCAAAAATAAACCAAAATATATATATATATAGTGGTCAATAGCGAAAAAAAATGGACTATGATGAACCCCATCTAACGCCAAATGAAAAAACACAGCCCATCTAGTGGATAGAACAGCCAATTGGTGCATTGGTGGTTGCTGGTTCACTTTGGCCGTGAATCAAATGTGTTTTGAATGAAAATGTGAATACCTTACACTTCCCCATGTATAACTAAAATCAGGTTGTGCCACTATTGGATCAAGTTACACCAAGCCAATAATCACTCATAGATGATGGAAAGTTTTCATCCATGTTGAGTGCTGCAATTGAACATGACTTGCCAGTATCTTAATTTCATGAAATGTATAAAGTATAAACCATTGTTGTGGAGGTGTATCTTTTACTTAGATATATTATTCATTGGGTGATATTATTTGTTTTAATCTTTTTTTTTCAAATCAATGTACTTTATTAGAAACACATTATTACTTAAGGATATGTATATTTGAAAAAATTTATTTTATTCATAACCTTGAATATAAGTAAGAAATACCCATGCTTAAAATCAGATATGTTTTGGCATTTAGGTAAAACAAATTAGGATAAATATGATTTAAATTGTAAACTTTGTTGGTGTTATTAATGGGTGCCTAACAAGTTTTGTGTTTTTAAAAAAAATAAAATTATTGGCCCATCACAATAAAAGACCAAAAAAAAAAACTTGAAACTTAGTAAGCTCCCCAAAATACAAGTTTCTATGTGAAGATGTAATGTTACTCCCCTTTGGCCTAAATATATAGGCGAGAATTTCAAAACTTTAGGAAAATCATATGACATAAAATTGAAGATTGTTAACATGTGGTAAAAGTGCACATGTCAAGAGTGGTAAATGTGATAAGAATATATTTTAAATAGAAGACCTTATTATGGAAGGCCACAATTTTCTATTTTTTTAATGGAATTACATGATTCAAAATCTAATTCAAATGCCCAAAGATAAGCCATAAATTATTTGCAATTCCATCACCAATGAAACATCAACCATGATGCCATTGTCTTCTAAAATGTTCATTCATAGGCATGTTTATGATAGTCAAGGACGAATTAAACATTTTGATTCTTGCGTTTTGCATCATCAGATTTGACCTTTGAAATTTTTTATTAAAATTTGAGAATGTGAATTTTTTCTTTCAGTTTTAATTAAATAAATAAAAAATACATATTCAATTTTTACCCCAAAAGGGCTATATAATAGGAGGATATCCAAACCCTACCCATCTACCAAAAAATTAATTTGTGTATATTCAAACCTTAATTTGATGAGTTTTTTTTAATGTTAATATACTGTTATTCGATGGGTAAATAAATTGAATAAATAATATACACTTATTGAAGGATATATCAAAAACAATATAGTTGCACAACACTTGTACAAATAGATGAACATGGAGATATTGAAACAACATTCAAAACATGATGTTTAATTGCTTCAATTACCAAGTACATATTTATATGTACATACAACACAATGAGACTTATTTTCAAGACAAGATTGAGAAACTTTTCCTAGAAGACATTTTGAAACTATTGACGTACACTAGAGTGTTGTCATCAATTTAGCACTCATGAAAGTATGGGTGAGAGGAAGCATTGACATTGTTTCAACAAATGCACAAAAAAATGAACATGAATATCACATTATGGCTCAATTGGTTGTGCCTTCACTATGGCTAACCATGACATGGGGTTCCTATTGCTCATCATGGTTGTAGAGGCCAATGCCATTGCTATGAGGCATGTTAATAAGGAGGATATGAGGCACATTGCCAAAGCAATTGGTGCAACTCATGTTAGAAAAACCAAAAGGTTCAACTTGTTGGGTCTAATTTTCCCATTTTTTCATTAATTGGAATAGTGTCACAATGAATGTGTGAGTAAACTTGCATTTTTCCATGAGGGTGACCAATGTATGGCTTGGTCATATGTCTATAATTTATGGTTTAAAATTTTTAAAAAATTCAATAAAAGAATTTGCAAATTAACAACTAATTTTTAGTAATAATTACCACATGCGACTGTTACAAGGTTTAGCTGTTTTGTACCATGAGTCGCATAAAATTTTAATTACAAAAGATAATACATGGCACCAAGTCACAGTGGCTTACATGATTTTTTCATCCATTTAAACTTAGAATTTACATGGCATCATCATTTTACGATTTGTTTATGATTAAACAATGGAGTCACATTATTTATATTTTTAAAAAATTATTTATTATATTTATATTTGCATTTGTATTATTGATAATTTCATTAATATCAAGCTATACCATGTTGACATGTGTCATTACTTAGGTTAAGATTTAAAAACTAGGTAGGCCACCTATTGTGGCTACCTAAACCCACCTTGCCCAAGTTGGTTATGTAAGTAATGAATATTTGGTCAACATCCCACTATTCATCACAACCCCTATCATTCATGGGAATTGATCTTTGAACCCTAAGGATGGACATCAACTCCTTTACCACCAAGCCACCTTGCTTATTGTGAAAAAATATAGATGTGCGTTTTATTTAGCCTATTTCATTTAAAACATTACACAAAAATCATTTTTAATATTTGATGTTTTATTAACATTTTTTCCAAGTGACAAAATTAAAGTTTAAACTTAAATTTCTTTCAATAATATACACAAATAATATTTTTTCCTTTTAAGAATGTAAATTTATCTGAAAAAAAAATTGAATTTTGTTATTGAAAATAATTTCAACAACCATTTTCTAGAAAAATTTAATACTAACACATGATTTATAAATGGATATTATAATAATTAATAAATAAATATCTTTCATGTATCAAACTTTCATTTGATTTTCAAAATTATATTATACAAATTTTCTTTTGATATATCATATTTTACCATTAAAATTTAATTTAGATATGTGATATAGTTTACTTACATATAATATTTATTAATGGACCATAAATAAATTATAATAAAAATATGATAAAAGCCTTTTTATTAACCATATTATTCTATATGTAAAAGATTAATCTAGATAATCAGTTTTAATTTTTTAATATTAATTAATTTTATGGAATTGTACATTTTATTACATTTACACATATAAGATCTTAGTTTTTTACTTAAAATTATGATTAAAAAATTTGTGTAAAAATAAATGTTATATTTTCACATTTCAACCTCTATTTGATTTTAGAAATTACATTAATATACAATTTTTGCTTATAGTAGATCGTAATTATACCAACAAAATGTAATTTAAATGTATGATATACGACTTATTCACTTTGTAATGTTTATGACTGGATCATAAATTACTCCTACTACCTACTACTTAACATAGCTACATTAATTGCATAGCCTATTTATTTAGATAATTAATAAAAATATTATCACATATCAACATGATAACTTAAAATACCTACTAGTTAGCCCACATAAATATTACCTGCTACTTACTACCTTACAATTTATTAATTGACTAATTATTTATCTTAAATAAATAATTAATTAAACATAACATTATTTTATTCAACATAATAAAATACTAGTACTTAGCCATATACATATTACCTACTACCTAGCCCTATTTACTACTCACTACCTACTACCAATTATTTAAATGACTAGTTACAAAAACTACTACATTTTCATTCATCAATGGATGCCCTAAAAAATGGATGATAAATGTGTATTTTTCACACCTAACTACAAATTATGAAAAACCTTATAATGCTAGAAATTTCAAAATGGTCCATTTCTACTATTAATTGCCATGGGTCCTCTGAAATTTTCACAAACCAACCAAACCCTATTACACACTAATTGTTAATTCATTGAAAAAAGCTAAGGGAAAAAATTAAATTATTAAATCTAGCAATTTCATTGGCTAACTCATTTTTTTCACTTTTAATTAGATGTACATTTGCAAGTAAGATTTATAGTCACAAATCAAATTAAAAAGATACCATGTGGTGTCCAATGGCTTATGAACTACCTTCCAAATCATAAAAATAACTACATTTTCATCCATTTTGGGATACCATTAAAGATCATCTTTATTTTCATCCAAATGGACATTAATTGCAAGTCTAAGTTGCATATGCAATTACAAACCACTTTGTAGTCATTTATGTGATTACAAGTTGTTTTTACTAGGTGCCACATACGATAGTCACATCTATAGTTGCAAAAATGGTTAATTTGGACACAAGTCACAAATGTGTGAATTAGAATGGACAATCTATTCCTTGTGATGTTTCCAAATTCTTTAAATTTCGGAAGCTATATGTGCTTTCATTAGCATAGACTTGATGTTCTTTTTATTATAGTTGGTATGAAACAATTTATAATTTGTGTTAATGTATTCATTATTTCCCATGTTTATCTTTTTGTATATGTGTGTCGGTCTTCAATTTGGTGATGTAATTTCAATTGACTTAGACTTTTTTTGAAGGCCTAGTTTAATTATTCTTTTATAAACGTGCAAAATTTAGAAGGTCTTTTTAAAACAATTTTTCTTTTCTAAAGCTATTCGTAAAGGTTTTAATAAATTTGTTGTTTAGCAAGGAGAGATACAAGCCATACATGGAATTAAAAATTCCTTGGCTTTATCAAGTTAAAGATTCAATCCTTTTTTCTTTAATCTTGATATCCCCTTAGTTTCATTGTCTAATGTTGATTCCAACACCTTAAAATTGTGACATTCACTTGCTATTGCCTACATGGAAAAGTGATAACAAGTGGTGTTTGTTTGCAATATGCAGTATTTTGCCATAGTTTTTTATGAAATTGGTTTTAACTTATTAGTTGTTTATCACAAAAGATGGAAAGTAGCTTGTGCCATTCACCAAGAAAATTGAATGGGTGCTTTAAAAGCTTTGAGTTCATTAAAACATTGAGGAAATTTTATGTTTTATTTTTATTCTTGATCAAGACCAAAATGGAATTGTGTTGTACATGTTTTCTATAAATCTCAACTTTCTAAAGTTTATTGTTTTCATGGAGTCATGAAATTGTAGTGAATTGACAAAAAAAAATGTGTATATTTAATGTGTAAACAAAAGGCATACAACTAGACAAATGTCCAAAATTTGATTCCTAATCATAATGAAAAGCCATATTGTAAGGGAAGGCTTGTTTATATAGAGGAGCCATACATGTAAAAGTTCCACCAAAAATGCTTTGAGGATAGGATGTTAGCATAAGAAATTCGAAACCAATTATATATGCCTACCACAACTCAACATCTATAATCCTAAACAAGGATTCATCTAACCCCTACCCAAGTTTGTCATAAAAATAAGTATGAAAATTTGCTTGTTTAATCTACATGGATATAAATGATGGTTGTCCAAACACAAAATAAGTTCAAACAACTTTGTCAAATTTAATTTAAATCCAAAAAAAATTTCAAATCAAAGGTCGGAAATGAGAAATTTATCCTTACATTGGGACAAAAAATTGGGAGGTGTGCAATCATTAATTACTCTCAAGCTCCCATTGACAATATTGATGGTGTTGGGAAACCTTGTCTTGTAGTCATCATGCATGGTTCTTCTAATTGGGGTAGACATGACAAGTTAGCCCCTACCCTTTTTAGCCTCCTTTTCATTATATATAATGCATGATAAAACCTAGACTAACAAACATTTTTGGGCATGGTTGTCTCACCTTCAAAAAAAATGTTCTAGGTGGCATGTCTCAAAATTAAAAACACCTTGAATGATATTGGATGGACATGGGTCCCATGTCAACATGGAGATAATTACAAGAACAAAGGGGATGGGACTTGACCTTTTCATTTTTCCTTCACACACAAGTCATGTGTTGTAGCCACTTGATATTGCTTGTTTTAAGCCCTTCAAGGAAGCTTTCAAGACAATAATGAACAATTGGACATTTGAAAATAATCAAAATGTTATAGAAAAAAATCTTGGTATAATAGGTGGCCACATCACAAATTTATAAGCTTCATGGGTTTGTTTCAAATCTGTGCCAAATCTATTATTTCATGGGTTTGTATCATTTAAACACTAATGTCGTGCATTATTTAACATTTAAGTCGTGTGCATGATTTTTGTGTATAAACAACATGCATAGACATAAAACATCCATGTCTAAACAATATGAATATGCATATGACATTCGTGTCTAAATAATGCACACAACATCGATGTTCAAACAATACAAGTAGATGAATGATATTTGTGTCTATTTCATACGAACCTATGGACAATAAATTACGCACGATTATTATTGCCAAATCGTGACCCATGAAGTTTGTGATGCAAGGCCCTAAAAACAACTTGTAAAAAGAAAATAACAAGAGTGGATTTATTACTACATGCATCTAACCATACAATCCTTATGTGCAATGGACAAAGATTATGGACCTTCCATAATCTTCTGTGAAAATATTAGTTTATAAATTGAAGAAAAATTACCAATGATGATTCATCATGAAGTGGAAGAACATTTAGGAGAAAAAAATGCAACTTTTCATTTGGAAGTATAGATTTAGATGTATTAAGGGATGACTACATGCCATTCAAAAAAGAGTTTTGTGAACACTTCTACATTGAAAATGTTTAAACCAAACAAGTAAACAATGAAAACTTGCATGTGATTACAATTGATCAAAAACCAATTGATCCACAAGAAGAAAATACATGTTCAAAGTGAATTTGGTTTACACTAAGAGGGAGATATGTCTAGATTTTTGGCATTCCCTTGTATATTGATCCTTCACAACAAGAAATAATCCATAATTATTTACACAAGGTCATTTATAATGACATCAACAAAGTACATGGAAGCATTAAAGGAAAAGGCCATGAAAAAAAAAATGGTTGATAAGGAATGAAAAAGAAAAAAAACAAGAAACAATAGAGGAAAGTGGCTTACATCACAAACTTCATGGGTCATTATTTGGTAATAATAATCGTGCAAAATTTATTTTCCATAGGTTCATATGAAATAGACACAAATGTCATTCATCTACTTATATTGCTTGAACATTGGTGTCATGTGCATTGTTTAGACACGAAAGTCATATGCTTATTTGTATTGTTTAGACACGGATGTTTTATGTCTATTCATGTTGTTTATACACAAAAATCATGCACACGACTTCAGTGTTTAAATAATGCATGACATTTGTGTTTAAACAATACGAATCTATGAAATGATAGATTTCACATGGATTTGAAATGAACCCATGAAGCTTATAAATTTTTGATGTGGGCAATAGAAAAATAAGTAAAAGGTTTTGCTTGAAAAAAAAGGTCAAGGATATAACACACAAGTTGTGGAATGACAAGAACATATTTAAGGTTGCTGGAACTAAATAACATGCCATTTAAGAAGGCATTCTATTGACCCACAAGTCTACAAGACATTATATGGTGGTCAACCTCATCAATGGTGTTGAAACAACTACAAAATTGTGGTGTATCTTCACATTTTTCAATGTAGTTTGTTTCCTTTTTCATCTTTTGAAAATGTAAGAATTTGGGATTGATAACCCAACAACATTGATGTGGACAAAAACAATCATCAATTCCATGGCTTTGGGGATCACTCCATAGACATTATGCGATCCATGTCTAGATAGGACCTTCACATTGTTAATCCTTCTTGCTTGCACACTTGTTTCATTTGCATTCCAAATGTTGGAGGGTGAATACATGTGTTCCTCACATAATGTCTTCAAGTTGTGGAAAAAGCTTTTGCAATTAATTTGGTTCAATGCTTTGACTCTATTGATTTCCAAACCTTGTGTATTTTTTGGGTGATGATGACAAATCACCTCGCCAAATAAATTTATTGATATTCCATCTATGAATGATATTACATTCTCTTGTGTAATCTTTGCAACTTTTAGTTTGAACTATCCAATGTTGAACCCATAACCTAATTCATGCATGTCATGTATCCATTGTGTTAATTTGTAAATTTCCTCATTAGTGGTTAAAACGGTACTAGCTCCAACCTTATGATTGGTGGTCTTTTTATAATAATATCCCAAAAATATTAAATTGCAATTTTCTATTAACTTGCAATTGTGTTCTTGGGTATTTCCATGGAACAATGTATACATTTTATGTCAAAATTGGAAGTACATGCAATATTAAAAATACTCACACATAAAGTTAAACTCATTTTGAATTCTTCTAAAAATCACATATAATTTATTTGGGTTTTAACAATAAGACAAGTTATATAGACCATGAATATGTAATTGATTCATATGTTTGTCTTTAGGTAATTGTACACCAATATTAATGTGAAAAAAAAAATTTTAAAAAGACACTTTGTTTTACAATAGTATACCAATTTTTTTCATTAATTTTAAATTTTCATTTTGTCTTTGTAGAATGATAAGAACAACACTTAACCCAACTACATCTTTAATGGGAAAAACATATATAATTAAAAAAGATCATAATCATCAACATTATCACCACATAATGTATTACTAAACATTTATGTATCATCTAATATGAACATCATGTTTTTAAAACAAATTGAAATTTTTCATGTAGAAGATTGCTCATTATGGTTGTCTTTTTGTATGTGAAAACTTTCATGAAAAAATTCCCATTAAAATTAATATTTTTTAGTCTTTTTGTTATGTTACAATCTTTGTGACAAACTCTAAAATGTACTCTAATCAACCATTGCATTATTCAAGTGTGCATCAATTTCACAACATAATGAGAGTTTAGAATGTTATCCACCTTTAATTGCATAATTATATCACAATTTTTTTTCAAATATCTAGAAAGGCACATAAATTTTTTGTTGTAGTGAAAATTGTTAAATTGTGACTCATTTTTGTGTACATTGTACCATGGAAACACCCTCATAAACATGCCTTCATCTATTACATTACTAGATAAGGATTGAAAAGCGATAGATGTGAACTCAAAAGAATAGTTGATCATGATTGCACATAGCTTTCAATGTGCTCAATGTTTGAAATTGTTGTCCTTGCAAAATTATGGACATATCTAATTTGTATCCAAGTTGTAATAAAACTGGAATTGCTTCCCAAGTTAATAGTAATGATTTGATTTTTGAAGGCTAAAAAAGAGGCAACACCATGTAGATTAAATATATTTCATTGATTCGTTAGTTGTTGGACTTGAATTTTAGAAGAAGGAAATTATGTCCTTGGTTTTGTGACTAGTTAGGGTTGCAAAAATAGTTTATGTTTTCACATAATAGTTAACAAGTTAATTTTGGATGCTATTAGGACTAATAGATTACTTTAAAAAATATGACCATATGAATTGGACTTGCCTCCCAAGCTAACTTCTATGATAGATGCTTCTTGTGGGCCATACATAAACTAGCTTCATTCCCCAATTTTTGATCTATGTCACTCCATGCAATTTTTGAAATTTCTTTGCAAATATAATATTGAAAGGTCTATCACAAACATAAGCCTCGCATTGGTACTTTCATGAGGGCAAAATTTACATAATATTTTTAAGGTGGAAATTTGTGACCTTTCCTTAGTCCTTTTAGAAGTTTGTCATGGACAATGAACCTTTAGATCAATGATATCCTAACTATATTGTTCTACAAATTTGATCCATGTTCAACATTTTCAAACTTCACATTCCATGTAAAAGGTAAGAATGTTATGAAACGGCATTTGATATTCAATTCACAAAGCAAATGATTGTCATTTAGTTGACACTGTCAACAAGAATAAATCAAAATAATAGTAAACAATGTTTGTCATTATTAAAAGGTAGGCATCCTTGATACTTTCTATTGGGTTGAAGGTTAGGTTTGACCATCCTAACTTCATCTCTTTGTTACTATGTTATTTATGGGAATGTGATTATTTCTTTGCAATCTTATAAATATGAACTATAAGTTGGGCTTTTTAGGACAAAATTTTATTCTAGTTTTGGAGGCATGTCCTAGTTGACCCTTTGTAGTTATTGGTTTTCACAATTAATGAGAATGTAAATTTGGCCATGAATGGTATAATTAATGATATTAAAGGCTCTTTCAAAAACAAAAGGGTCAAAACATAGTCAAAGGAGCTACAAAGAACGTTGGATGTCAGATTCTATCATAAAAAATTAGAGATTTTTTCTTTTTGTCCTTTGAAACCATGGTAATCATGGCACATTATAAAAACCTCAAATTAAAAATCCATTTGATTCAATTTTAGGTTTTGGTTTAGTTAGACTTTTGAGAGCGAAAATTTTTATTATTGAAAAAGGACATTTTTAAAAAGGACTTTCAAAGGACTCATATAATAAAAGTAAGTTGTTAAAAATATGAGATGACAATAACCTATTAGACACACTAAAAAAACATTCACAATTTTAAAAATGTGGAATTTTAAAATTTTGAAAATTCAAAATATGTACATTCAAAAATTCAAAATTTCAAGAGTGTTTTATCACATATAAATCGGGTATAATGTCCATGATGTATTGAACAAAGTTGTAATTTATATTACATTAAATTCAACTTTAAAAATTTAACATTTTTTGGTATGATTTTAGATTATCATCATTTTTCAAGATGAAACATAAAGTTTGCAAGGAAACTATACATATTTATTCATAAACGATTTGATTTTTTTTTTGTGACTGATTGGGGCTATTATAATCACTTTTATAACAAGTTGCAAAAAAAATTATTCAAAATTCAATCATATGAAAAAGTTATAATTTTGGGAAAATAAGACATGCATGATTAATGTAAAGTAACTCTTGTGGCTCCTTTGAGTGCATTTTGACCTAATAGGGTGTCAACACCTAAAGTTTGTTTAGCTTATGCAAGATTGGGGATCGGGAATTGAATTTACCTCCCAAGGTTACCTCAATGAAGTGATTTTTGTAAGCTAGACAAAAACAATGTCATTTTTTCAGTTTCTCACACACATTAAGTGGTGCAATTATTTGGAGTCTCTTTGTAAAGACACCATTGAAAAATATGCCACATGAAAATAAACCTTGCAAAATGATATATTCATCAAAGCAAATTTTATATGTGACATTTATGATTTTTCTTTTACCTCATTTTAGAGTTTCCATGGACATTCGAGCTTTGAACATTTGCTCCAAGCTATGGCTTTGCACTTGAAAATATTCATCACCAATGCTAGGCATGAAATGCTAGTTTTCAATATAAAACTAAAAGTTTGAAATTCACAAAAGATGGGCTTCCTTCTTTGTGAGAACATGTACTATTAACACGATAATATCAAATTATGAAAAAGTTTTTGGATATAATGTTCATTGAATACAAACATCTTGTTCAAGTTCTAGCATTAAAATTGATAGTATGAACCCACTAAAGATTGCATTAGTTTGATTTTGGTATTAACCTTGGGCCAAGTTATCCATTATTTGAAAATGTGCTATTAGTGTTTTCTAGGTGTCATCCAAAGCTTGTTTCTGCATCACATATTAACTTTCATTCCCACCATTCATGCTACAAGAGATTGAGTTCAATATGCTCTAAAACCAAACTAAGGTGAATGTTAGGGCATGATGGCCATATTTTGAAAGTGAGTTTAGACAATTAAAAAAGTGTGCAAGTTATTGTGTAGAATTTTATAGAATGTGTTTCAAAAGTGTGTTAATGCATCGTTGAGACTGCAATTAGTGGGCTAGGAATATGTTACTAACAATGTCCTATATTACATTAAAACAATGTTAATGCATTTTTGATAATCCATATGATAAGATCTTTTGAATTCTTTTTGCATTCAAAATAACAAATAAAACACATATGGACTTCTCAAAAATTGTAGGTCTTGAACCCTATTGTAATGGACATAGTCCTTCATTATGAACTCCTAAATGACCTATAACTGTCACATTCCGTATAATAAAATTGAGAACCTCACGTGTCCTATAGATTGCTTTGGGAACATGTTCCCTAGGCAACGGTATTAGGTCACGGAGCCTTATTTCACACTGAGGAACACATGAGTCATGCATGACTTTGGAAAAAATGTGTTGGAGTGGATTGAGCTCTTCATTTTGAACTCCACCCAGGCAGAGAGTTGGTTAAAAATCTTATACACTCTAAGGAGAAAGAAGGAACTTGGAGAATAAGGGGTATATCACACTTACCTGCAGTGGTGGTGATTGACATTGCAGACTTTGCCCTGTGAAATCAGAATCCTTCGCTGGTCCAGTGGTTTTGGCACAATTCTTAATGGCCACACAACACACAACTGGCAATCACTTGAAGGAAGAAAACTGATAAAGTAGTGGGGCCACATTTAAAAAAGTATTATGATCATCAAATAATAGATTTTTACAAAATTTCTTGTCACAAAAGTCAAAGGACACTACTCGGGGTAGTACCTTGACCATTTCAACACATGTCCGTCGAATGTTTAATTAATTTTGAAAAAAATCATTTCAACAAATGAAATATTCCTAAATATTTGATATTATCCTTCACAATATTTTATGATTTGGAAGAAATCATTTTTAAAAATTTAAACATTTCTGAAAATAATATAAGTAGTGTTGAATTGGCCAAGGTACTAGGGCATTAGCAAGGAAGTGAGGACAAAATAAGAAACCCTATATTTGTGGATTTCCAATGACTGTCTCTAGAAAATCCTACAAATACAGGATTTGATGC
>Ga0116229_10005967_pt1 | contig 19730 bp, 14 predicted proteins | sample S1TSphgellanicum_3_FD_87313 | JGI IMG/M metagenome (GOLD analysis project Ga0116229, IMG submission 87313) | Host-associated microbial communities from peat moss isolated from Minnesota, USA - S1T2_Fc - Sphagnum magellanicum MG | ecosystem: Host-associated > Plants > Peat moss > Unclassified... | reverse complement strand
GAACACCTTTTGAAATTGGGTATAGGGGTCAAAGAATCAAAAGTAGGCCAAATAGATAAAGTTTAGGCGTCAATTTTTTTTAAAAAGTTGGGTGAGGAGAGCATAAGGGTTTTAATTATTTTTTTTAAAAAAAAATTCAAGGGGTTTTTCTAGATGTTGGGTTTTAGTGAACTTGAAAAATTAAGGAGTTTTATTAAGTGGTATTGGGAGGGGTAAGGAGGTTTTTTTTTCAAGGAATTATTTCCTGGGCAGGGTTGGGTGGGGGATATTCCCTTTTTCCTTTTTTTTTCTTGTCTCATAATATGGTGACTTAACAAAGATATTTTTCCAAGAATATCAATGTCATTTTTCCACACATGGCAAAATTTCAACACAAAAAAAAGAATTTCATAATTTTTGAAATCAAACATTGAATATATTTAACCAAAAATTGAGAAACAATTCAATTTCAACTTTTTGTGTGACCAAAATTTTCATGCAAGTGAGAAAAAAGTTGATGTTTACCAAGTAGATATATATTGAAGTGAAAATGAAAAGAATGGTTTAAACAATGGGAAAAATTTAAGGTTAAAATGTTGTATTTCAAATATGAGTTCAAACAATTGGGGTTCCAAGGAACCCATGAGTGGCATAATTAAAATTCATAGGATACCTTGTTCATTATTAGACCATAACTTAGCCACCGAACCATGAATATGATTTTTTATTGTTAAGTTGTAGTCAACCATGCAGTCAAAACTAGTTAAAATTAAAGAACACCAGTAAAAGATTTAGGTTAAGTTTAACATTTTAGTTGGGTTTTTTTGTCCCATACTAAATATTACATGGTATGCTTGTTATCCTTCTTTCTAACTAGCATGAACGTTTTGCTTAACTTAAACTTTCATTTTGTATTGATGTTTTTTGCAAGCTTGAATTTTTTCAAATGTGTGTTTGTTAAGTTCCTTTTGTTTGTTACTTTGTTTGTTTGTTGTCAAATTCATTTTGATAAGTTTTATTTTCTTTCTTACATAATGGTTATTGTTTTAATAAAAGAAGTTTGATTAGTTATTGTGATGGATGATTTGGATTTTAAAGTTTAAAATGTTGCATTTGAAACAAAGGTGTTCAATAGGTATGACACATTTGATGGAATTGCAAATAGAAGCATGGAAGATTCAAGCTATGCATATATGCATTGTGATTTGTTAAAATTTTTGGCATTGAATCAAAGTCCAAAAAGGGATTTGAGAAAGGCAACATGCATGTGGTCATCACAATTGAATTGATGACCATTGTGTCACCAATCAATGTTTTGAACATGAATTGGTTCCCATGTTTTTCCATTAAAGAATTCAAAAATTCTCTTAAAAAATGAAGCTCTCCTACTATTGATGTCATCAATGTTTATGTAAAGGGAAAAAGGAATAACAAAGGTGAAATTTTTTTATTATAGCAGATGGAGAAAGTGAATTTGACCAAGATGTTTTTACTATTGGTAATAATTTCATAAAAGAATATAAACAATTTTTTGAAACATACAATGGAGGCTAATGTGCTATGGTCTTGATCATGAATCTAGAAATAATATCCAAAGGAGATCAATATTTGAAAACACAACAATACACAATTCTCACAAAAGTTGTTGATGAACCTATTCGAGCTTGTCTTTTCAAATTACACAACAAATTATCCACTTTTTGACCTACATTAAAAGAGGTAAATTCCTTTCTTACCATTTTCTTTTAAAACATTTTGAATTTTTTTCAAATTGAAGAAAAAAAATTCGATCATGTCAAATGTTCATCTATAGATCATTTATTGTTGCGACCTTAACCTTGGGCTCGTGACCAAAACAAGGGCTTGCAAAAATGCGAGCTAAAAATGAAACTTAGGAGTCACATTTCATGTTTTCGGGAGTGTACGAGAATGTGAAGGAATGAACCCACACACTTTCAAGTGGGCTCCCACTTTGGGAGTTAAAGTCCTAATGGATTCTAGAATTTTTAGATAGTAATTTCAGGGGTCAAAACTCATTGGGATTTAAAAGTTTCTTATATCATTGGAAATATTTTGAAACATAAATGTCTAAAATGAGTTCGCATGTCCCATTTGAACATTTAAAACACAAGTTATAGCCAAAAGAAAGGTTGGGAGTTAAAGTGTCAATTTGATTCCCGACCACTAAAAGTTGGGAATCGCATTATGCCACATACTGTTGGAAAGTTCTCAACAAGGGTTACAACTTTGCTTTAGACCTCACCTCAATCAAAGGTTTGCATAAAAAGTTATGAACCTTTAAAGTTGTGGATATTTCAATTTCGAGAATTTCAGGACTTTTAACTTGGGAGTCTAAAGACAAAAATGACATTTGGGTGCAACCCCCATGGCCATGCACAAAAAATATTATAAAGGGGGAGGTGGTGGCTTCCCCCAAGTCCAGGTCGTGGTGAGTTTTGTGAGTACGTGTATGCACGTGGCTCGTATGTGTACCAAAAATGCTCCAATTATGCACTAACCAACTTGTTGTTTCGTTTATGTAGGTCCATGTGAATAATTGACCCACTTGTCACTCGCCCTAATTTCCATCCCAGAGCTCTAGCACACCCCTCTTACCCTTGAAGTGTTATGAATTAGGGAGCGTATGCCAATTCCTTCTTTTTTCCGATGTTTTCACCTTTGGATTCTTAGTTGAGTCTGTCAAGGAATTTGGGAGTGCGTCAATTATATTTTTAAAATAATGAATTTTTTAAAAATAATTAATTTAAGATAATTAAATAATATTTAAATTTATTATTATTATTATTAACCAAATGGGCACTTAGTTGTGTCTTTAAAGGAAAAAAAGGTTTTTTTCCTTTAACAATTAAGCACCCACTTGGTTATGTTCCTAGGGGGAAAAAAAGGTTTTTTTTAATTTATTTCATCAATTGGATGCCCGCCTAGTTGTGTCTTTAGGGGGGAAAAAATCTTTTTTCTTCTAACAATCTAATGGCCACTTGGTTGTGTCCTTGAAGGAAAAAAAACCTTTTTTTTTCTTTTAACAATTAGGTGGTCACCTAGTTGTGTTGCTAGGGAATTATTTTACTTTATTTTTCCTAATGATCAAATGGCAACCCAATTACACCTTCAATACACAAATGGGCAGCCATCCAATTGTGTCTTTCCTAAGGGAATTTTTTATTTTTTAATATTTGAGTGGCCGCCTAACTATGTCATTTTTAACGGTAATTTTTTTCTTAATTTTTTTTTAAAATTGTAATTTTTTTTTCATTTGGCTAAATTAAACTATACTTTGCTAAATTAAGCTATTATAGGTTAAACTTGGAAAAAGTAGGTTATTTAGGTTAAGCTTGGTTAAAATAGGTTATTTAGGTTAAACTTGGTTATACTAGGCTAAACTTGGCAAAACCTAATTAAATTTGGTTAAATTAAATTATACTTGGCTAAATGAGGTTATTTGGGATAAATTGGGTTAAACTTGGCAAATTTTGATAAAATTAAGATATTTAGATAAAAAATGACAAAATTAAATTATTTAGACAAAACTTGGTAAAATTTGGATATTTAAATTAAAGAACTTAAAACTTGGTTAAATTTGGTTAATTCGAAATATTTAGGTTAAAATATGTTAATTTAAACTATTTTGGTTAAATTTCATTCGATTGGATTACCTAAAAACAATTAGGGAAAGATTAAGTAATTTGTTAAGTTAAATTAAACAAATATACATAAATTAAACGAGACTACTTAAACTAAACTTCTAAACTAAATTTATTGGAAGTTAATTTTAAAAGATAAATTGAAGATGTTAAACCTAGAGGTTTAAATTTAATCAAATAAAACCTAAAGGTTAATTAAAACAGGTTAAACTAAAACCAAACCTAGGTTAAATGTAGGCCAATTTGTACTAAATTTAATTACATTTTTATAGTTATTTAAATTTTTTATAGTTGGTCAAAGAATGTCAACTATATTCAACATTATTATTATTTGTGTAGTCATAATTCATAGTCATTTAATTACTTATAATCATATTTACAATCATGTAATCTTAATAATGGTTGTATTCAAAATAATGATAGCGATTGAAGTCCAAATATGACTACATGACTATACTTGGACAATAATCACAAATTGTCTTAGTCATGAAAACCATGTTTTGATGTAATGAAAAATCCAAAAGTTGGGTAATGTTTTTTTCAATGCTCAACAAATGGTTGTTCAGCTTGTTGTTTATCTTACCATTATATCATTCATCTCACACATTTTAATTCATTAATACTTCTCTTTTTAAAGAACATGTTTTTGTGTTGAAACCACAAGTTACATAAAATGAATTAGAACATGATTCAATTGATATAATGTGTTCATCAATCATAAACAAATATATTGATTATTCTAATCAATATCAATATTTTACACTAACAAAATTTAATTTTTGAAATAATTTTTTAAAATTAAAATTTCAAAACATCGCAAAGCCAAAATTATTAGGTTTGTAAATTATAATAAAAATAAAGATATTGAGAATTGGTTGAATTTTTTTTTTATTATATTCACCATTTCAAACTTCAAAAAATTTGCAACTTGGACCTAATGTAACATGGCATGATCTACATATTATTACCAACAACATGATGAAATTTATAAGATGAAATTTATTTTAAACTATTAAATGGCATATCCAAATACAAAAAAAAAATGAATGATTCAATATATTCGAAATGAAAACCATTACATCTAAGTAACATTTGGAATGACGACATAAATAATGTAGTAAATGGTTCATGTCTTACAAATCTATTACAAACACAATTAATATTGAACATTATGATTTACAATATGACTTTGTGATTCAATCATGTAATGTATCAAACTAAAAATTGTAAACTTTAAAAGATTACAATTTCACAAAATCTTCATATTCTATGATGATGGAAAAATTGAATATCATAGTTTGTTTATACAATTAAATGAAATACAAAGATTAATATTTGATGACATTATGCATAAAAAATAATTATACTTTTATACACAAATTTGTTCGTTTTTGATAACGGGTATTGGAATTGATATAATTTTTATATTAAAACTTATAATTCAAGGATTATTATGATTATATAATTAAAAAAATCTCCTGATTTAACAAAACCAAAGCTTTACTTATGGCATCAATAGGTAATTTTTTTTCAATATGAATGGTTTAACAATACATTCAAGATTGAACATACTTATTCAACAATCTTTATAACAAACTCATTAAATAACTTACATGGTGATGGGTCAAAACCTATAACTAGGAGCCAAAATGATTACTTTGGAAAAGAACTACAAGTCCTTTTCTCTCAAAAAACTTTACATGCAAATGAATTTTTGAATGATTTTTTTTGTAACTTATTTTTTTAAATATCTAAAATTTTCCCAATGCATAACATTATTTTTGTTAATCATTATTGAAAAAATCTGAATTTTAAAAAGTATATAGATTCCTTACAAATTAAAAAATGATCAAAATTATAAATCATCACCAAAAATTAATTTTTCACATTCTTTAGTTTTATTATACTCTAAGCTATAACTTTTTTTAATACATCATTACATTATTACCCATTTATACATGGTAAAATATTCTTGAAGCATTGAAATTTTGAAACATTCTTTGAATTTTTAAAGTTTCAAAATTGCACATTTTTAAACTTATGAATGTTTTTTGAGTTTGGTTAATATGCTTTTATCATCTATATTTTTTTCAGTGAAATTATTTTATTATATGAATCCTTTTAATACTCATTTGCAAAATTGACTACATATAATGTAATAGGTGTACATTTTCAAATGTCATAAATTAAAACCAAAACTTAAAATTGGATCAAATGAAATTTTACTCTAAATTTATTGACATTCATACAAGGGAGAAATGTCTAACTTGTTATGATTATTATGGTTTTAAATGTTAATAATAAATAAATGATTGATTTTGATTAATGATGTTTAACATCTAATGCCCTTTTTGGTTCCTTGTTACATGTTTTGACCTTAATATGAACAATTACAACTTGTTGTGATAGATGAAATATCATTTGTTGGTGTTAGAATGTTGAATGTTATAAATAATAGGTTAGGGTCCATAAAACATATTCAAAAAAAATTCTTCAATGGTGTGGATGTTATCATGATAAGTGATTTTTATCAAACATCTCTTGTGAAAGATAGTTGGATCTTTCAAAATATCAAAAACAATGTTAATGCATTAGCACCAACTTTTTGGCAAACATATGTTCAATGTTATGAATTAAATAAAGTTATGTGACAATTTGATATGGTTTTCATACAAACTTTGAACAAACTTTGCACTGCAATAAAAGATACAAAGGATATTCAATTTATAAATTCAATTTGTAATCAATAATCACCCAATAATTTTACTATTCCATATTGATTTTATTCAAATAAACTTGTGCAAAAACACAATGAACATGTGTTCACTAATACATTAGGTCCCACATTTATTTTCAAAGCAATGGAAATTAATCATCAATTATGCCCACCATCCTACAAACTTTCAAATGATTTAAATAAACTGCAGGTTTGCATTTTACGATTTAAATAAAAAAAGATATGTTGGTTGAATCATGTGTTAGAAACTATGTAATGTATGATGGTTTTATGAATGGAGCTAATGATATTTTTTAAGCATCAACAACACATTGTGACAAAACTTGATCATATGGATAATGTTTTAAAATTTTAAAATTAGAACATTGACAAAAAAAAATTCATTATTACAATAACAACATTGAATCAAAATGGACACCAATTGAACCTATTATCAAAGTTATAAGAGTTGATAAATCTCAATCATTTATCATAATAAAGATTCAATTTCCAATTTAACTTGCAGCAACAAGAACCATCCATCATTTTCAAAGATTATCATTAGATGAATTGACTTTTGATCCTACTAATGTTAAAAAACATGGGTTAACATATACATCATTATCCTATATCTGATTATTATTATAATTTTTGATTAATTCCTTTCCAACATGAAAATTTCTATGTGGATTTAAGAGTGCATATAGATATGAATAGATTAAAAACAATAGCAACTTGGATACCATTAATTCCTTAATTTAAAAACTTACATAATTTTCATGTAATTATAGAAGCTTTGAATACAACTTTTTTACGCTAACATTATGAAGACATCAACAATGATCATAACCTTCAAATGTTTCATATTTTATGTCTTATAGAAACAAAAATACACCATGCATTAATACATGTGCACAAATTTATAAATTCATCGAAGTATTCATATATTTCAATCCACGATAATCATGGGTTAATGATGATGTATGATGTACACATGCATTTAAATTCTTTTAATACATTAACTAATGATGATTCATAATATATAGTAACAACTTTTAATATTAATACATGAAAAAAATGCATATTGTATGCATGTATAAAACTAATTCATGTTTAGTTTCTACATTCTTAAACAAGGTTCAAATTATAATTCAACATTCTCCCAAACATTGTCCAATCATCATAATGGGAGATTTTAATGTCAACATTCTAAAAGAAAATAACCATGGAAAAATAAATAAGAATTATTAGATTTCATGGATAAGTTCAAATTAAAATCACAATTTAACGAAAACACCACAAAAGTTAGATCTTAATTAAACCAAATATGGGCAAATGTCCTTAGAAATGAATGTAAATATGGTGTAATAAAAGCATATTGGCCAAATTTTCACAAACCGATTTATATTGCATTCAAATTACCAAACACACTTCTTATGTATAACAAAAAACCATTATCACTTCCATTTTTTAAAAGTGTAGTGTATGAATGTTGCATTTTCCATCTATTAATTACACCCAAAATGGTGGCACCTTGTGGCCTAAATTTATATATTTTTATTAGTTTTCATGGATCATGTGTAAATAAAAATTCATAATTATCAACCACAAGATGAAAAAAAATTTGAATGTTTTTTATCCACATGTACACCCATCAAACATGACAACAAAACACATTTCATGGAAAATCCGAAAGTTGAAATGCGACAACAAAAATTACAAAATATGTCAATTTTTGAAAACCTAAAAGTGAAATGAGACTAAAAATTAAGTGGATAACTTTCTCAATTATTTTCATCTAAATTATATCCATTCATTACTGATGTTTGTTTCAAACATCTAAATACCTAATTTTACCTTATGGGTGTAAGCATGGTAAAGTGTACAATTAAAAGTACTTACTAGTCTACTTGTCAAGTGAACAAAAAATAGGACCAAAACCCATCCCAAAATTGTTATACATTTTATTTTTTAGTTGAATGATATATAACAAGATATTTCTTCATTATTATGCATTAATTTTTAAATTTTGCATTGTAAAATATGTTTCAAGTAGACTTTTTAAAATTCAAATAACTTTTTAAAAGCTACTTTTTGCAGTGTAACATTTGATTCAAGTATGTGTCAAGTATATTCTACCAAAGAGAAAATAGATTTGTTTTTTGGTAAGGCCCTTGAATATACAATGATCTTTATCCTATAACTTCATACATATATATTTCACTAAATTTTATATTGAAAAAGTAGGTTTGAACACCATATTGACTAGTCAATTTCAAACCTACTTATTCCCTACTTTTATTATTCCAAAGTTTTTGAAATTTTGTAGATGATTTACAATAAACCCAATACAATGTTCAATAGTTTCAAAATGAAATTTAAGTAAAATTCGAATCTACTTTCTTATGTTTTCATGAAAAATTGCCTCTTTTTTAACTTGATATTTTTCTCATAACTTTTTTTTTATACTTTACCATGCTTTCACCCTTATGCACATTATGAGAAATTGTTTACACTTTTTGGGGGGAAAATTTGGATTGAATTTTGACACAATATCGTTATTTACAACTTTATATTCATTTGTATGGTTAAAGGAAAAGCAATGGAACTATGGTTGGAAATTTCAAGTACATGCACAATGAATTTTAAGGGGGCTAGAATTTTTATTTATTGAAATACGTATGTAAATTTTTTTTTTCAAAATCCTTCATAAAGCGAACAAATTTTTATCCATGAGTTCATAATATAATTCTAAATGTAACATATTATTTTAGGACAAAGCCTCTTGTGACGAAACTACTTGTTTCCACCCATTTGGTCGCATAATCTATTGTCACCAATATATATCAATTGTCAATGTATTGAACCCTATGGGAATAGGATCCTTGGGCCTTGGGTGAACAAGCACCCATGTTAATACCATGGTAAAAATTTCAAAATCCATTTAAATTACCTCAAAATACTACAATCTTCAAATCTTCATAACTATTGGAAAAGACCTTTTATTTTTGAATACAAGACTATTATCTTATAACTAACATTAATATCTTTCCTTTAATTCTAGGATCAATTCATTTAGACAAGGTTTGAGGGATGAATGGTCCAAAGAAACATGGGAAATATTATTATCCCAATTGTACATTGTATGATTCGCAATGGGAACTACATTGAAATGGCAAATATTTTGAACTCTCAAAATTGGCACTTTGTTATCCATAACTTCATAACTCTTCAAACCTTAACCAAATAGAACATGCAAGTCTAATTCCCTATTGACCCACATCACGAGGTTTGAAATGTCATGTTATGCTCTTCAAGTGAATATCATCCACCCCTTTAAATCAAACTTTGAGTATGTAAGACATGTTAATAAAATACTTTTGTTTCAAACTTTCAAATGATTACAATAGTTGAAAAACAACTTTGTAAATTGCAAATGCAAGGACACTTTCTTATAGCTTTCTTTCAATTCTTTTCAATGAGCCAAATATCATTGGATTTGAAAAGGGTTTAATCTTTCAAATCTCATTATAAACATTGAAAATGTCAAGGGAGATCCAATTCCCAAAGTGGGGATTCAATTTGAGAGTTGTGGAAGTGCTTGAATTCATTTTCAATTACTTCCACTTTGTTTGTGGGAGTGTCACACTATCCTTAACTTTTGCCATGTTTTGGACTTGCATTCAACATGGATCCTTGTTAAGTCTTCAACTTGCCTTTGACTCAAGATTTCTGAGTCACTCATGGGATCCAATCGTGCTCCAAAATCAAGATTGTGACATGAAACTCACTATCATGGCAACGATAATTGAAAAATTTTGCCGCTTGAAAATGACTATAAATTTTTGATCAAAGAGCCTTGACTACATAATGTTTATTGAAAAGCACTAGCAAAAGGGCAATACACTTGTTGACCTTGAGGCTTTGGGTTAAGTATCTTTGCTAGCAAAGCTTTTCCCATGCATGAAAATTGTATGACAAGCATTCTTGCTAGTATGGTGGGTATTATGTTTTTTAGTGCCCAATATGCATTTTGCACACCTAAATGCATGTCACGCCAGCTTTTTATGGTTGGGGGATGATGGGCTAACTTTAACCTCTAAATCTTATCATAACTTCATGAAGCCATTTTATTTCTTTAAATTTTACAGCCAAAACAAAATGTTGCTCAACAAAATATGGATAAAATACGTAATTTGTTTTCCACTTTCCTAAAAAGGTGTTGTGAAAAATTTGCAAGGTTGAGTGATCACTTATAATAAATTATACCCAAAGAGGGTTTCTTGTCAAAGTCTTGCATGCAACAACTTCTGGTTTGTTGGGTAGTCATATTGGTAGCCTAGTATCACGCTTTTGTCATTCTTTGAACAAATGATTTACCAAGATAGAGCTACACTTAAGTCCTTGAGAAGAAGCGTATCTCCACTTTGTCCACAAAAAAACTATCATCTCCACTTTGTCCACAAAAAACTATCATTTGCTCTCACCACTTTGATCTTGAAACAAGATCCAAAAAATCATTGTTCACAAACCTGAATGTGATCAATATCTAAACATGAAGGGGAAAACATGCTTGATGTTTTTGGATATATGTGCACCCAAAGTTATTATCGTTGTCCTAAACCATTTGAAACATTGCATTTTTCCTTAAAAGTCCACATGTTTTGTTGCCCTTGGTGTCCACTATGCTACTGAGGGGTTGAATATATGTTCTTATTCAAAAGTGATCCCAAGAGTGAGAGGCTATTTTGTGTTTGCATGATGTAAAACTACATGTATTGTGCATATAGATTGCTACGTGCCTCCAAATCCTTGAGGTGTTTGAATTTCATATATTGTACATTATATCTATGAACATCCTTCCTATTGAAGAGGAAGGATCTTTTATGCCTTAAGACAGGAAGGACGTACAGGCATAGATTGTATACAGTAGGTGTAAAGTCCTCCCACTCCTACTAACTTGCGAGATCTCTGTATGTTTAGAACTTCCAAAGGTTAGAACTGGAAAAGGTGCCCTCCTGATAAACTAGAAACTTTCTGCCAGTTCTTTGTGACTCTGTATACAACGACCAATACAGTTCTCATGTCAGTCACCATTCCAGTTTTTACTGGCACTACTAGTTGCTGATGTGCAAACTTCAAAAATATATGCATAATATCTTGGAAATACATATAATAATCTGGGATTCAATCCTTTATCTGTCAGTTAAGAGGGAAAAATCCTGATCTTTCTTCTTCACCAAAGACGATATTATGTACAATTTGGAGTGACTCCGTCAAGCCATATTGGCATCACTGAGAAGAGGTGCACAAACCTCCTGCATACTAGTAGTGTCTTTGCAGCTTCACATCAGCTCTAAACTTTGTCAGTTATGTTTTCCCTTGAATGATTTTTCGCTAGGAAAGTGTGTGATTCCTCCTACTATTCTTGCAGGGGGGCTTGGTCTTCTCAAGTAGATCCATCCATACTGAATCCCAGATAATGAAGTTGTTGCTGCCACTGACCAGCTGCACATAAAAGAGCGTTCAACAAATTGCTACTCAGATCTGATGGTTTGGCCACTGTAATGAGTAGTACATACTCTTAGGTTCATGATAGATTCAAATACAAGTAGCATCCTCACCTGTCACTTCATCTTCAAATCCACCTACAAACTATCTATTGAGAAAAATCCATTTGTCCCACAGTACACAAATAAGGGTTAATTGAGTGGTTTAAATAGATCAAGAAAAGCCACAGCCACTCTTCCCAAGCCTTAACCCAACGTGCTGAGACATTGTATAAGACCTTCTATCCTCCCCTATTACACAACCCAGATTTGAATCCCTTACCTCAAAATAGGAACAATCGAATAGGTGTCCACAACATCTAAAGCAGGTTGCATTAGTGCAGAGCCAATAAGCGCCAACTGCAGCACAGTGTTGACCTGAGCCCTCACCCAACAGTCCGCACTTTGAGATTCCTTGTAACACACAACAATAACCCAAAATGGATTGGGAAACATGGTGCATGTTGTTGCAACGAAGGATGGTGAGAAAACTAAACTAGTTGAGGGCATGATAATTTGGTTGGCTCTCAGGCAAAGAAACCCAGTTTGTAGGAACTCTGTACATATGGTTCAGAGGAGCGGGGACTGTGGTTGTCAGATTCAATCTTTCCTATCTCATGAGTTCAACCAGTTCAGGTACCACCTTGAGGGGCAACTTCTGCAACAAGACTAAATCTATCTTCTGCAGCCTTGTAGTTATAACCCTGCACCCCCACAGTGCACGGAACAAGTGACATGTGATGGGAGAAGAGAGAGGGGTGAAAGGAAGATTGAGAGACCTTGCTGATGAACAAAGGTTCAACTTTTTCAGCACCACCAGCACCAATCTTGAAAAACTCAGCCCAGCCTGACCACTGAGATATCCCATTACACAAACATTAGCAACCCCCTCTCTTGAAATTACCAAGTTTTCAGAAACATGTCTTGTGTTTGCAACTAAAAAGAAGAGACTTGACAGTTGTCTTTTCCATGAACATGCAACAAGATTGAAACCATTGTGAGCTAGGCTTGTGCATTCTAGCTCTTGTTTCCCAGTTTTATATGGACACTCTATCCTGGGTCTATGAACCTGAAAAAGTCATATAGCTTTAGGTGTCAAGAACATAAGAAATGAAACACCCAATTCAAGCTGACACAAGAGGTAATGAAATCTGCTTCAGACCTGCCAGCCAAGAGTGAATGCACGATGAATAAAGGAGCCAGAGAGAAGGACAACATCCCTGGCTACCACAAGAGCAACAAGAGCAGCTGCCAAAGAAGAAATCCACCATCAGTACTATGGATCCTATGGCACATACCACTACCAGAGACATGACAGATTCTCCTATGAATAAAAATCCCAGCAAGTTGTGTCTTTAATCTGTCTCTTAGATCCCTGCAGGCCATGCACCTGCTGCAGAATAGATGTTCTGTGCACTGTTGGAGTTTTATCATGAGTGACCAGCAAGAGAGCAAATTTTGACCAATGTCATATACGATAGGCAGGGAGTTCCTGAGTCTAAGGTTGTGTGAATAACGCACTTATGTAGAAAGCATACTACATTTTGATCAATGTAGTATACAACAGGCAGAGAGTTCCTGAGCTGAAGGTTGTGTGAACAATGCACTTACGGTGTAGAAGGCCTGCGTAAGCCATTGACAAAGCAATGCTCCCCACCAAAACCTGACCATAATAACCATGCAAGTCAAGACTCCACCCAAGTTTGAATTGGTGCACTAACAGCTGGCAAGGCAGTGAAGAACACACAAAAACGATGAGATCCTGAAAACCAAAGTTCTAGAACTTAGAGTGGGTTGATAAATTTTTTAAGGTTTTTCTGAACAATCAGTACCTGCTTCCTTCACAGTCAAAAAATAATGTCCAGATTATCAGGATTGAAAAATCAAAAGATGGAGGCTGCTGTGAAGAGAGACACCTTGTCAGCGAGTGGGTCAAGATATGAGCCGAGTACAGAGTTGACACCTAACTTCCTTGCAACAAACCCATCCAGCTGCACCCTCCATAGACAAATGAGCGTAATCAAAAGATGAGTCCCTAAACTCAATCCTTAACCTCCCCCCCTCCCCTCTCTTTGGGCTTATGCACCTACAATCAGGCAGACAACTGACCAACCACTTGAATAGTAAAGACAAAGTATGATAGCAAGGAAAATCAACAAGGGCATTGCCTGCCACCACTTCTTGCCCAATTTCTTCTTCCTCTGAAGTAGACCCAAAGAAATACCTGTGGTGGCCCCTCAAGCAATGAGCAATAGTGCCTTTCCATTAGGTTCACTGTTGTGAATGGGATTGTACACTAGCAGTCTTGATTGTCTCTCATATCCCTTCTCTCTCAAACTTGTGAGTGATGACAGTGACAGAATGTATGTAGTATGGTCAGTTGGCAGTGTGCTCACCCAGTCGCTTGCTCCAGCAAGGGCTAGCCCAATAAGAGCAGCTCTTGGGAAACCCTGTAATATCATCCTGCAGCATCAACATCTGTCTTTGACCTTCAGACCCTCCACCACATACACATTGTAGAATCAATATGGAGGATTGTCATAAGAGTAGAACTGGATTATCCAGGAAATGCAGGTTACCCTAGTCCACAACTGTACTAGAAATAAACACATAGTACAGACTAGTGATTTTACTTCTCCAAACAAATTCAGTATTTCTGGATTTGGCATCACATACAATGCATGACTCTGAAAAACTTCATCAACAGGAGGAAAGAGGCCAAGTGATTTTACTGACCCGGCAAGCAAAGGGCCTGAGAGAAGGCGTGCGAGAGAGATTGCATTTGGCCAGTTCACCACATCTTCTCTGCTCCACCCTGTCTCACTTTCTGTTCGTGATACCTCATGCTCACTGTGTAAGCTCCCTCCTTGATGATGATGGCCTTTACTACAATCTGAGCCCTCAACATCCCTTCCGACTCCTACCACCTCCGACCCATCATCCTGCATTGAAGGACCCACATTTGCATCTGCTTGACCATAATTGCTTCCATAATCCCTCGACTGCTTTTGTTGCCCACATTCTGGGCCGCTGGCAGTAGAGTATTGTGACTTTAAGAAGAAGAAGAAGACAGAGCAGATGCTGGTTGGATCACGTGACGACGAGACTAACAGCCTTCTCCCTTCAGACAAGAGATGATTACTCAGACCCAGAGGAGGAGGAAGAGGAGGGTTCAACGAAACCCTAGTCAAGCAATGCTGTTGTTGTCTTTCAGGCACCACATCGTTAGTAGTAGTAGTAGAAGAAGAAGCCACTGCCGGTCCTAAGAAGAAGAACCTCCTCTCACTTGAAAGCAATGTGGTTGGAATCCAGCTTTTCAAAGAATCTCTAGGTTGCCTTTGGAAGATGGAATCTGTAAGAATGGAGCTAAAGAAGTTCCTTCTACCGATGATGTTGCTGCTGGTGGTGGTGGCATTATTGTTGGGACCAGGAGAATCAACATGATAACCAAAAGGAAACAATAGGAAGGTTAGGGTTGAAACTGTCTGATCACTTGATGAAGAGCAACAAGCTGCTGCAGCCGCTGCTGCAAGTCTCGTCTGCTGCTGCTGCTGCTGATGATGATGATAATGATGCTGATGACGAAGCCTGTCGTACTCGGAAGCTCTGGTTGCTTTCAGATACTGGCGCACCGCCGCCCAATTCGCACCCTCCGGAATCCTCATTGCTTTCTTGCGATCCACATGAGAAGAAGGAAGAAGAAACCCAGTTCCTCTTTCAGATGTTAGACCATCACCATCCCTTCTTGCAACATCCGATAATGATGACTGGAGACTTCGCAACAACAAACCATTCAATCTGCAAACTCATCGTCATCATAATCCCCCACTACCCTACTCCCCACATTGCGTCACATGAATCTAGGGTTTAAGACGTAGGGACCAGCACTTTGGGTCTTTTTGTTGTTGTTGTTGTTCAATGCTCTTGTCTTCTGTCAATCTGTGTGCGTCTCTAATGTTTTTGGAGCTGCTTGCTTTTTTCCTTACGATAGGATGATCAACGTCGGTTTGTCCTACAACTCCTACGTCTAAGGGTTTTCCGTGATCCCGCTGCTGCTGTGAGTGAGGCAGATTGCAAGGATAGGGAAGGGAAGAAAGAAGATGGCAGATTTCTCGTTTCCTTATTTCTACAACTACCCACCATATTTCACGTACGCTTCTTTCTATCATCATCATCTTCTTCATCGTCTCCTTCTCCTTCTCCACCTCCTCTCCCTCCTCGTCGCCATCATCATTCTTATTCACGATTTTGGGTTTCTTTTTCTTTGGTGGTCGTGTATTGAAGAAGAAATTATTGAACTTGTTCACCTCTTTCGATCAGACCAAGAATATCAACCAAACACGCACACATCCACACACACATACAAGCACAGAGAGCGCGAGAGAGAGAGAGAGAGAGACACACACACACACACACACACACACACTTGATTTTCAAGTAACATTAAGATGTGGAGGAGAGGGGGAAGAGTGTGTCTCCTTGTGATTCTTTTTTCTTCTTCCTTTTTTGTGAATCGTGATCTCCTGGGGACTCTGGACTGGAGCACCCCAGAAGTGATTTCTAGGGTTGAAGAATTTTTTTAGGGTTTATTAGGTTTTTGAAGAGAATGCAATGCATTACCTTTTCGAAGATGATCATCATCACTCACACACTCACCCACCCAACCCGATCCACCTTTCTTTCTTTGTGCATTTGCAGATTGCAGCCAGTGAGGGATACGAGAGAGAAACAAGTGGAACTGTGGAAGCAGCTGATTTTGAAGTACTGTAAGCATCACAAATACTTTGTAGTGGACCTGGAGGAAGGAGATTTCCCACTGTTTGCCAATGCCAACATTGACCGTAAGTAATTTCCAAATTTTAAGTTTCATCCCACTCTATTGCTCTGATAATCAATCAAGCAATCATTCACACACACACACACATGCACACACATAGACACAATACACATGCATGCGTATGCACACACATGCACACAATCTTTCAATTTGGAAGCTTTGTCTTGGGAATCACCAACCAACTTATTGCTTGCTTTCTTCTTTTATATTTCAACAGATTGTGTTTTGTCCTGCAAAATTAATGTCCTTCTCTGTCTCTGTCTCTGTCTCTGTGTTTCTTGGGTATTACGCAGAGGTGGCATACCTGATGGTCTGATTGGCAAAAGCTCTTTTTCTTTTTGTTGGTTTGAGCAGGAAAGCTAACATATGAAGCCAGAGAGGTTTTCCTGGGAGCTTTAGTTTCAGAAGGTTAGCTTTCTTCTTCCTCCATCCCTTTTCCTTCGTGCATTTGCTTCACACCACCCTCTTCATCAACACATCAGGAGCAATTTTTGTGTGCCTGTTATTGTCCTTAATGAGTATGAAGAAACAAAGGGCAGATGATCTGTATACTTTGTTTTTACCCTAGTACTACTTCCCACAAAACAAATCACAAGGGTTGCTTCTCTTATATTGCTTGCCTGCAAGCATCTCCCCAGGTTTTGTTTTGTGTTAAGAAAAGGAGGAGCGCTTTTTATGGTATGTGGTAATCCAGGGAAGGCAGAATGGATGGATAAAGGGCACCGGAGGTGCCTCATTCTGTGGCGAAGAATTCAGGACTGGGCTGAGCTACTTCTTTCTTTTGTAAGTGTTGCCCATTGTTCTGTCCTTTTTTGTAAACAGAAAGAAGGAGATGGTCTCCAGATCGGTGGTTCCTTTCCACCACACTGTATGTGAATCATACAAAATTGGCAGGAGAGAAAGAAATGCAGTAATTTCAAGACCTCTCTCGCTCTCTCTCTCTGTGTCCAACATGATAAGTTGACACCAGAGTGATGTTATACACAAACCTTCTACATACATGGTTGCAGGTGCGAGAAAATGGTATGGAGGACAGTGTGATGACGTTAGAGGAAATCATGTCTGGTGATGAGACCCGTGGCACAGGTGACTGATGCTCTTCCTTCAGATTGATTTCCCTTGAAGGCCGCTCTGTAAGGATGCCAGATGTGGTGCCCATCTTTCTTTTTTGTGCTTTTTTCCATGGTTGATTTCCTCTCTCTCTCTCTCACTCTCACTCCATGTGAAGTGGGCATGCAAGTCTGTCATCTCTTGGACTACAAGGTGTTGTTGTTGGTGGGTGTGGGTTTCTTGCATCACACACGCCACTATAACATCAAGCCTGTACATGAAAAGAAAACCCTGTTCCCCTTTGTTCTTTGCAGAGCTTGCTGGCATAGATCGGGGAGTGCTCATACGAGCTATCAAGATTTTGGAGCAAAAGGGAAAAGCTGCAATGTTCAAGGGACAAGCTACTGATGATGATGGTGTCAAATTCTCAGCACACTGAATACCCACCATCCCTTCCCATTGGCTGGCATCTTGTACAATCTTCCTTTGATCCACAACCTTCAAATGGAATCTTTCATTTCAACATTTGCCAGAGTCTTGTTTTCCTCAAAACCCTAAAAAGGAAACACACAGGCAATTGTGTTATCAGTTGTTATGGGCGAATGTTTTCCTGAAGTCCTATGCAATTCATGGTGATGGGTGTTGTCTAGTCTGTGTACTGAATTGCCAATGCAAACGTCTGTTTCTCCCTGGGTGGTCTTTGATCAACTGAAGTCTAAACCCTATAGAATGTCAACAGAGAAAGCTCAAGAATGTGAGAGACTGTTACTGACTAGCAGCACCAGCAGCTCTTCAGAGTAGAGAAGAGATGTTGAGCAGATCTATGGTGCTCAGTATGAACAAATCAGCTGCGTTCTACAAGTCATTTACTTCAAGAATGTCAGCCATCCATCCTGCACCACCATTGAAAAAATAAAGAAATTGTGTTGTAGGGATTAGAATTGCCGTCCTCAGCTCAAAGGTTTAGGATTTGATTCTTTTCCTGAAATTCTCATTTCCTTTCATGGATGGATGAAAAAGAGGATGTAATAATCCTTAGGCAACTTTCTCAAGCAAGTTTCCTTGGGAAGACAAAGGAGTTGCACCTTTCTTAGGAGAAGGCTTAATCCAAGTTCCCCAAGAACTTGAGTTCATTTGTTTGAGTAACCATGTTTCCCTAGGGAATTAAGGCCCATTTACCATAGGGAACCATGTTTTGGGCTCATTTGTTCCAAGCAAACCATGTTTACCCTCAGAAGTTGGGCCTGAAGTTTGCTCTAGGCAACCACGTTTCCTTAGCAAGGAACTTTCATGCATTTGTCCTGGGGACCTTAATGAACTTGGGCCCATTTGTTCTTGTAACATCACTGCGATGGTAGTAAACATGATTTTTTCAACCCAACAAAAAATCGAAATATACAAAGGAAAAAAAGTGATGGTGCTTTATAATTTGAGAATCAAGTTTGATTTTAGAATTGAATTCAAAAGAAACCCAATTTTGATTCAAGTTTTATTTAATGGAATTGAAGTTGACAATTTTAATTAACGAAACCAAATCGAATAATTGACTAACACCATTAGTTAAAACATTAATCACAATTTGAATATGATATATATATATAAATTCAAGAATGTGACAAAAGAAACCATGGTTTGGGCAATTTCAATGTGATGAATAAACAAAACAAATAAACAAATAATTTTCATTTATGCATAAAAGAATGTAACCCATGCCCTTGGCCCGAACGTGAATTGATTACTCAATTCGTTTTCCTTTCAAAACCATTTAAAAAACTTTGATTAAATTTTCAATGAAAAATATTATTCAAAATTCAATATTTCTTGCACCTTACATCTAAAATTTCCAAATCACCTTTGTTTAAATCCTATTTTCAAAAGCTTTTTAACAATATTAGAAGTGTGCCCAAATTCTTGTGTGTGTGTATATATATATATAT
>Ga0116229_10005966_pt1 | contig 19735 bp, 18 predicted proteins | sample S1TSphgellanicum_3_FD_87313 | JGI IMG/M metagenome (GOLD analysis project Ga0116229, IMG submission 87313) | Host-associated microbial communities from peat moss isolated from Minnesota, USA - S1T2_Fc - Sphagnum magellanicum MG | ecosystem: Host-associated > Plants > Peat moss > Unclassified... | reverse complement strand
TGATCGGGCCGCCGCTATCGGGGCTGGTGCTGGCCGTCGCGGACTGGCCTTTCATCTTCTACATCAACATCCCGATCGGCATTATCGGAATGATCGCGGTCTTAAGGTTCGTGCCCAAGCTCGCCCAGCCCGATCCGGGCCGCTTCGACACCAAGGGGTTCGTGCTCTCCGCATTGGCGATCACGGGCGTCGTGTGCCTGGCGGAAACGGCGGGCGTGAACCTGATCCCCCTGTGGGCGGAGGCGGCCGTGGCGGCGGTCGGCGTCAGCGCCTTGGTGGGGTACGTGCGTCATGCGCTGAGCACCGATAAGCCTGTTTTGAACCTGCGGCTGCTAAGGTCCAGCACCTTCTCCGCCAGCATCGCTGGCGGCCTGTTCCTGCGGCTGGGCATCGGGGCTGGTCCGCTGCTGCTACCGCTGCTGTTCCAGGTCGCCCTGGGGTGGTCGCCCGTGCAGTCGGGCTTGATCACCATCAGCCAAGCGGTCGGCGCCTTGTCGCTCAAGGCCATGGCCCAGCGCCTGATCGGAAAGTTCGGCTTTCGCACGGTCCTCCTGACCTCGGTGTTCGGGACGGCCATCGCCGCCGCCCTACCCGGCTTTTTCCGGGCCTCGACGCCGATCTGGGCGATCGTGCTGGCCTTGGCCGTCGGCGGCTTCCTGCGCAGCCTGCATTTTACGTCCGGCAACGCGCTGGCCTACGCCGACGTACCGCGCAACCAGGTCAGCCAAGCCTCGACCCTCTCGACCGTCCTTCAGCAGGTGGGCATGAGCCTGGGCGTGAGCTTTGGCGGCCTGACGCTCCACCTGGCCCGCGGCCAAGGCCCCCTGACGCCCGGCAACTTCGTCATCCCCTTCATGCTGGTCGGCGCCGCCTCCCTCCTCGCCGCCCCCTTTTACTGGCGGCTCAGCGCCGACGCCGGGGCGGACATCGGGGGGCGGGCCAGGGTCGCGCGGGCGGGATAGCGTTGGGCTCTGAAGGCGCCGTCTACCCCCTCGCCCCCTCAATCCTAGCTCGCGCCATCTCATCCGCCACCTCGTGCGTCGGCCGCGCTTCCGCCGCCGCGCGATCGAACACCTCGTTCAGCGTCTGCATCAGCCGGTCGAGCTTGCCCGCCACCCAGGCCGGATCGAACGCCTCCCTCGCCTCAAGCGCGCGGATTTCGCCGGCGACGTTGATGATGCCGCCGCCGTTGATGACGTAGTCTGGAGCGTAGAGGATGCCCCGCGCATGGAGGGCGCGGCCGACTTCGGGCGAAGCGAGTTGGTTGTTGGCGCCGCCGGCGATCACCTTGGCTCTGAGGCGATCCAGCGTCTGGGCCGTCACTGCGCCGCCCAGAGCGCAGGGGGCGAACACCTCGGCCGGCGTGTCGAAAATGGCGTCGGGCTCGACAGCCTCAGCGCCCAGGGTCTCGACAAGGTGCTGGACGAGGGCTGTATTCACATCGGCGATGATCAGCTTGGCGCCGGCGGCGTGCAGCTTTTCCGCCAGGAAGCCGCCGACGTGGCCCACGCCCTGGATCGCCACGGCCACGCCGTCCAGCGGTCGGCCGAGCGCGCGCTTTACCGAAAGCTCGATGCCGCGGAACACGCCCTCGGCGGTGACGGGGCTCGGATCGCCCGACGCGGCCGGATGGCCGTCGAGGCCGGCGACGTAGCGCGTGGATTTTCGAGCGTGGACCATGTCGACCGGCGAGGTGCCGACATCCTCGGCCGCCCAATACCGCCCGCCGGCCTGGTCCACCGCCCGGCCGAAGGCTTCGAACAGGGCCGGCGTCTTGTCGGTTCGACTGTCGCCGATGATCACCGCCTTGGCGCCGCCCAAGGGGATGTCGGCCATGGCGTTCTTGTACGACATGGCGCGCGACAGCCGCAGCACGTCGTCCAGGGCGGCGGATGCGCTCGGATAGGGCCACATGCGGCAACCGCCGGCGCCGGGGCCGCGCGCGGTGGAGTGAACGGCGATGATGGTCTTCAGGCCCGTGGCCGCATCGAAAACCGCCTGGACGCTCTCATGCGCCTCAAAGGCCGGCGAGTCGAACAGGGTCTTGTCGAACAGCGTCATGTCGCGAATAGAGCTCTCAAACAGGATCTGGGCGCGCGGGCATAGGCCGTTCACCCCCGTCCGGCAAGCGTTGTCGGGATCGGCGGCGCCCCGGACGGCGCCGGCGCGGACGGATTGCGGATGAAGGCGATGATGTCGTCCAGCACCAGGCGGCGACCCAGATCGCGAGTCAAAAGGTGATAGCCGTTGGCGTAATAGGCGGCGTGATCGGTCGGCTTCAGATGGCTGGCGGCGTAGAAGGCCGCGTCCTTGGGGATGATCTGATCATGGGCGCCGTACTGGAACAGCACCGGCGCGCGCACCCGCCCGATGTCCTGGCGGGCCTGCTGCATCAGGCTGACCAGGCCGTAGATGGTGTCGGCGCGGGTGCGGAAAATCATGTTGCGGTCGCGCCCCATACGCCGCAACTCGTCGATGTTGTCCGACGCCATGATGCGGCGGACCAGCCAGTCCGGCGCCTCCACCCGGCTCGCAGGCGCGATATGGGCGGTGAGCCAGAGGGCGACGCGATAGGTTATCGGTTGTGCATCCCAGCCCCAGACCGCCGGCGCCGCGAGAATGAGCCGATCGGCCGCCGGCGGGTCATCGGACGCAAAAGCGGCAATCGCGACAGCCCCGCCCATGCTCTCGCCGACCACCGCGATCACAGCGTCCGGATGGGCGGCCCTGGCCAAGGCGACGGCGGTCCGCAGGTCCTTCGTCATCAAGTCCGCGCCGCCCCACACGCCCCGGCTCGGCGAGCGGCCAAAGCCGCGCTGGTCGTAGGCGTAGGTCGTAATTCCGTGACTGGCCAGGTATGGCCCTGGCAAGACAAACGCTTCGGCATAGTCGTTCATGCCGTGCAGGGCGACAATAACGGCCCAGGGCTTGATCGCGGCGCCGTCAGGGCCGATGGCGCGCCAAGTCTGCATTGGCGACCGCGTCCCGTCGAAGGAGACGAAGACGCCCGCGCCAGCCGTGTCAGCGCTGAAGCGCGGGCCGGCGAACCCAAGCGGCGGAACGCCCGGCGTCTGCACCTCTGGCCGGCACGCGGCGAGACTCAGACCGGTCAAACCCAGACCGGCGATGCCCCCAAGCGCCGCCCGCCGCCTCATGCGTCCGCCGTATCAAGACCCGGCGACTCGATTGCGGCGGCGGGCGCCTCATCGGGCAGCTTCAATCGATAGACGCCCTTGAACGCGTCCGGGTCGGCCGGCTTGTTATGGCGCGTGATCACCAGCCGCCCCTGGCGCGCCAGGCCGACCGCTTCGCTGCGTACCTGGCCGAGCGTGCGGCGCCACCCTTCCGGATCGACCGCACGGGCCACGTCTTCGGGCGCAACGCTTTTGCCGGGCGGCTGTCGGCCGAGAAGGTCGAAGATGGCGAGTTCGATCGGAGAGGTCATGGGCGCTGGCGCATATAACAAAGATTTCCGTGCGATGCCTGAACAGCGCGGCGCAAATGGGGCGAGGCGAACCCCCTTGCATCGACGCGGCCCAAACCGTAACAGGAACTGTGGCAGTGCGTGCGACGTTAAGTTTACGACGTCAACGCCGACAGGAGACCTCTCATATGGCCAAAATCCTCGTTCTTTACTATTCCGCCTATGGGCACATCGAGACCATGGCCCACGCGGTGGCCGATGGCGCGCGCTCGGTCGAGGGCGTCGAGGTGGACATCAAGCGCGTCCCGGAACTCGTCCCCGACGAGACCGCCAAGGCCGCCCATTACAAGCTGGACCAGGCCGCTCCCCTAGCGACCGTGGAAGACTTGGCGGCTTACGACGCCCTGATCATCGGGACCGGCACGCGCTATGGGCGCATGTCATCCCAGATGGCCAACTTCCTGGACCAGACGGGCGGCCTTTGGTTTCGGGGCGCGCTGAACGGCAAGGTCGGCTCGGCCTTCACCTCCACCGCCAGCCAGCACGGCGGCCATGAAACTACGCTGTTCTCGATGATCACCAACCTTTTGCACCTGGGCCTGATCTATGTCGGCCTACCTTACAGTTTCCAGGGGCAGATGACCTTGGACGAGGTGACGGGGGGCTCGCCCTATGGCGCCGGCACGCTGACCGGGGGCGACGGCAGCCGCCAGCCCAGCGAAAACGAGCTGGCCGGCGCCCGTTTCCAGGGCCGCCACGTCGCCGAAATCACGCAAAAGCTGTTCGGTTAAGCTAAAGACTTGCCCCGCACGGCGCGGGGTCGCAATATCGTGACGTCGTCAGGCCCGCTTCCTTGTCAAAGGCGGCGGGCCTTTTCGATTGATGTCATCTGCAATCTTGAGCGTCCCATGAAACCTTTGGCCGAAACGATCTGGATGAACGGGGCGCTACGCCCCTGGGCCGAGGCGAACGTTCACGTACTCAGCCACGCTCTCCACTATGGCACCTCGGTCTTCGAGGGCGTTCGCGCCTATGACACGCCGGACGGTCCGGCCGTGTTCCGCCTGACCGACCATATCCGGCGCCTGTTCGACTCCGCGCGCATCTACGGCTATGCGCCGCCGTTTTCCGAGCTTGAGCTGATCGAGGCGTGCAAGACCACGCTGCGCGCCAACAAGCTGGGCAGCGCCTACATCCGCCCCCTGGTGTTCCTGGGCGAATGCGGCATGGGCGTGGTCCCTAAGACAGATCAGATGCCCGTCGATGTGATCATCGCCGCCTTTCCCTGGGGCGCGTACCTTGGCGAAGAGGGGCTGGAGCGCGGCGTCGATGTCTGCGTGTCGAGCTGGTTCCGGCTGGCCCCCAACACCGTGCCCACGGGCGCCAAGGCCGGCGGCAACTATCTCTCCAGCTTCCTGATCGGGCGCGAGGCGCGGTCGCGTGGCTATGCCGAAGGTATTGGTCTGGGCACCGACGGCCGGCTTTCCGAAGGGGCGGGCGAGAACCTCTTCGTCGTGAAGGACGGCGTGATCATGACGCCGCCGGCCGCCTCCTCCATTCTAGTCGGCATCACCCGGGACACGGTCCTGAAGCTGGCCCGCGACGAAGGGTTCGAGGTCAGCGAGCAGATCCTTCCCCGAGAAGCGCTGTATCTCGCCGACGAGATCTTCATGACCGGCACCGCCGCCGAGATCACCCCGATCCGCTCCGTGGACGGCATCGCGGCCCGCTGCGGCGGTCGCGGTCCGGTCACCAAGCGCATCCAGGACCTGTTCCACGGCCTCTTCCAGGGAACGACGCCGGATCGCTGGGGCTGGCTGGAGCCTGTCGGCGGGGAGCGCCCGATACCCATGGCGGCGCCGACGGAGACGGTGCTGGCGGACTAAGGGCCCTGTCCGGGCTCGAGACGCGAGCTGAAATTTGCGCCTCAGCATGACGAAGTTATTGCAACCCAACACCTTCGTCATCCTGAGGAGCCCGGAAGGGGCGTCTCGAAGGCGGCGATAGCCCTCAGCACCCCGGCGATCAGAACAGCTCCAGCGCCCCCGATGTCGGCTCGGGCGTCGGCATGGGTCTGCGGCGTTCGACTTCGACGATGCCGCTTTCGCTCTCGCCGATGTAGGTCTGCCGGGCGCGGCCATCGTAGGGCCAGTATTGGATCCTCCGGGCCTGGGTTCCCCCCAGGCTGCCGCCCGCATAGGCTATGCCTTCGTCAGCCAGAAAACGCTGGGCGAACGTCACGTTCTGGGCGCCGATGTCCGACAGACCCGAGACGATGCGGGCGCCGCCAAACAGCTTGGCCTCAAGCCGGTCCCGTCGCGCGCCCGCCCGTAACAGGGCGTTGATGAGCAGCTCCATCGACTGAACGCCGTAGCGTAAACCATCTGTGGAGGTGTCGCCGGGCAGCAAGAAGTGGTTCATGCCGCCGATTCCGGCGTCCACGTCGCGCACGCAGGCGGCGACGCACGATCCCAATATGGTGCTCAAGCAGATGTCCGGCTTCCCCGTGACATGGTACTCGCCCTGGACCACATGGATCTTTTGCATGGGTCAAGCCTTGAGCGAAACTGGTGAACAGCTTATTTCCAAAACTGTAAATAATGGCCGGAAGGCGCCATGCGGCTGCTAATCTTCGGCTTCGGATTCACCGGCGCCGCGCTGGCCAGGCGATTGCAACCCAAGGGTTGGACGGTGAGCGGCGTTTCGCGCCGATCTGAGCGGCGGGCGCAGCTCTCCGCCGAAGGGATCCAGGGCGTCGATCCAGACGACTCAACCCAACTGTGGGCCGCCGCCCGTGCGGCCGACGCCATCCTGATCGCGGCGCCCCCGGCCGACGCGGGGTGTCCTGGATGGGCCGCCTTGCAGGGGGCGGACCTCCATCAGACCCGACCGTGGACCGGCTATCTCTCCACCACCGGCGTCTATGGCGACCATGGCGGCCGATGGGTGTTTGAGACCACGCCCACGGCCCCGCGCTCGCCCGAAGCCCACCGCCGCGTCGCCGCAGAAAGAGTCTGGATGAGCCTGAACCGCAGTCGCCCCGTCAGCGTGTTTCGCCTTCCCGGCATCTACGGCCCCGGCCGTTCGGCCCTGGATCGTGTCCGCTCGGGCGAGGCGCGGGGCGCGGTCAAGCCCGGCCACGTCTTTTGCCGTATCCATGTGGACGACATCGCCGCCGGGATCGAAGCGTCGATCGCGCGTGCCGATAGAGCCGGCGTCTACAACCTCTGCGACGATGAACCGGCCGGCCCTGCCGAGGTCAACGCCTACGCCGCCGACCTGCTCGGCCTACCGCCGCCGCCGAAAACCGCGTTCGAGCCCGAAGCCCTATCGCCCATGGCCCGCCGGTTCTGGGCCGAGTCCAAGCGGGTCTCCAACGCGAAGGCTAAGGCGGCGCTGGGCTGGCGACCGCTGTATCCGACGTACCGCGAGGGTCTTGCGGCCGTGCTGGCGAGCGAGGGGGAAGGGAGACGGTGACGGTTCCCCGCTCAGCCCCCCACCTCCTCCACCGCGGCGATCAGCCGGTGCAGGTCTTGAGGCCGGGACAGCCGGTGGTCGCCATCGCGGATCAGGCTGAAGACGACGTCTTCCCCGGCCCAGGACAGGGCGAGGTTGAACGCGTGGCGCCAGGGCACAACCGGGTCCGCCATGCCTTGCAGCACGCGCAAGGGCGCCGTGATCTCTACAGGTCCCGGCAGGATCGACCAGGCGCGGCCCTCTTCGAGGAGGTGGCGGGTGATGGGATCGCCGTCGCCATCGTCTGACGGGCGAACCCACACGCCGTTCCGGGCGATGGCGGCTTGGGCGTCGTCATCCAGCTCCGGCTCGATCAGCTTGTCGGTGAAGTCGGCCGCCGGCGCGATCAGCACCAGCGCCTTGACTCTCTGCGGTCGAGCCAGCGCCGCGAGGCAGGCGATCCAGCCGCCCATGGACGAGCCGACCAGCGCCAGCGGCCCCTCCGTCAGCTCATCAATCACCGCCAAGGCGTCGGCGCGCCACCGCCCGATGGTCCCGTCGACAAAGGCGCCCGACGACTCGCCATGGCCGAAATAGTCGAAGCGCAGATAGCTACGCCCGTTGGCTTGCGCCCAATCCGCCAGGGTCTGGGCTTTCGAGCCGCCCATGTCGGAGCGAAAGCCGCCAAGCCACAGCACGGTCGCGCCGTCGCCGTCGATCCGTCTCCAGGCCAGGGTCTCGCCGTCGTCGCAGGTCAGACGGCCCGAGCGCTCCATCGCCGTCAGCTCCGAAGCTTGGCGCCGGCGGCCTTCTCGACCGCGGCGACGACGCGAGCCGACAGGGCGTCGATCTCCGCCTCCGTCAGGGTCTTTTCCCGAGGCTGGAGCATCACCTCCAGCGCGACCGACTTGGCGCCGTCGGCGACGCCGGGGCCTTCATAGATGTCGAACACCCGCACGCCAGAGATCAGGGTCTTGTCCACGCCTTGGGCGGCGCGCACCAGGTCGCCCGCCGCGCGGGCCTTGTCGACCAGGAAGGCGAAGTCGCGCGACAGCGGCATCAGCGGCGACAGCTCAAGCGCCCCGCGCGCGCGGTCGGCGGACGCCTTGGGCTCCGGCACAGCCTCCAGCCAGGCTTCGAACGCGTAGATCGGGCCTTGGACGTCGAGCGCCTTCAGCACGCCGGGATGGATCGCCCCGAACGCGGCCAGCGTGGTCTTGGGCCCAAGCTGAAGCCGCGCGCTACGGCCTGGATGCCACCAGGCGGGCGCCTCGTTGCGCCCATCCTGTCCCTGAACGGTCTGAAGCGCCCCAACCGGCGCCCCGATCTCTTCCAGCACGCTCAGGAGATCGGCCTTGATCGCGAACACATCTTCAGCCGGGCCATGGTCCCAGCGCCGCGGCGCATGGGGGGCGAGCACGGCGGCGATCGCGGTGCGCTGGTCGCCGGGTTGGGCGCCGGCGAAGACGGGGCCGACCTCGAACAGGGCGCAATCGCTCAAGCCCCGCGCCGCGTTGCGTCCGACCGACTGGATCAGCCCCGGCAACAGGCTCGGCCGCATACAGTCCAGCTCAGAGGCGATGGGGTTAGCAAGCACCAGGGCGTCCGCCCCGCCGCCGAACAGGGTCGCGTGGGCGCGGGCGACGAAGGACCAGCCGATCGTCTCGGCATAGCCGCGGGCGGCCAGAGCCTGGCGGGCGATACGGGCGCGGGCCTGGCGCGGCGTCGCAACGCCGCCGATCGGCGCGGCGGCATCCGGCAAGGGCGTCGACGGCAGAGCGTCCAGTCCCTTGATCCGCGCGATCTCCTCAACCAGGTCGGCTGAGCCCGCCACGTCGCGCCGCCAGGTCGGGGGCTGAACCCGCAGGCGCTCGCCCTGCGGCGTTATGGCGAACCCTAGCGCCTCCAGGATCGCCACGCTCTCGTCATCGCTGACCTCAAGGCCCGACAGGCGCTTAACAGCCGCCGGGTCGAACAGCACAGCGGCAGGCGGCGTGGGAACTTCGCCAGCCATCACGATGTCGGACGGCTCTCCGCCGCAGAACTCCAGGATCAGGGCCGTCGCCAGCTCCAGCCCCGGAACCACGAACCCCGGATCGACGCCCCGGGCGAAGCGGTATTGGGCGTCGGAGATCAGGCTGAGGTCCCGCCCCGTCTGGGCGGTGCGGAGGGGATCGAAATAGGCGGCCTCGATGAACACCTCGGTGGTCGCCTCCGACACGCCGGTCGACTCCCCGCCCATGACGCCGCCGAGGTCGATCACGCCCGACGCATCGGCGATCACCGCCATCTCCGGCGTCAAAGCATACTCGCGCCCATCAAGCGCCAGCAGGCGCTCGCCGGCTTCAGCCAAGCGCGCATCGAGATATCCTCCGGCGATTTTGGCGGCGTCATAGACGTGCAGCGGCCGGTCGCGATCGTAGGACAGATAGTTGGTCACATCCACGAGCGCGCTGATCGGGCGAAGGCCGATGGCCTTTAGGCGCTGTTGCAGCCACGCCGGCGACGGGCCGTTCTTCACGCCCCGGATCAGCCGCCCCGCAAAGGCGGGGCACGCGTCAGCTGAGCTGATCCGAACCTCGATCGGACAGGGAAAGCGGCCCGGAACCGGTTCGGGCGGCTTGTCGATGAAGCGTCCGACGCCCGCCGCCGCCAGGTCCCGCGCAATGCCGGCGACGCCAAGCCAGTCGGGGCGGTTCGGCGTGACCTCGAAATCGATCACCGGATCCAGGCCGAACGCCTCGACCGCGGGCGTGCCGACGCCCAGGCTGTCGGCGAGCTCGACGATGCCTTCGCCCTCCTCCGACACCTCCAGCTCCTTGGCGGAGCAGAGCATACCGTTGGAGACCACGCCGCGGACGGGCCGCGCCTCCAGGGTGATCCCGCTGCCTGGCACATAGGCCCCCAAGGGCGCGTAGATGGTGGTGAGGCCGGCGCGCGCATTGGGCGCCCCGCACACGATCTCCTTGCGGCCGTCCCGGGTCTCCACCTGACAGACTCTCAAGCGATCGGCGTTGGGATGGGGCGCGGCCTCGACGATTTTGGCGACGGAGAAGGCGCTGAGCTTGGTCGCGGGGTCGTCTACATGCTCGACCTCCAGACCGGCCATGGTCATGGCCTCGGTCAAGCGGCCGAGGGCTGCGTCAGTCTCCAGATGGTCCTTCAGCCAGGACAGGGTGAACTTCATATCGCTTGAGCCTTACAACATCGCGCGGGGGCCACAGCCAAGGGCGGCCTTCTATACCGCGAGCGGCCGCTCTGGATACGGGTTTCGGTCCCGGCGAGAGCGTCCGAGCTGCGTCAGCCCCAGGGGCCTCGGACTCCGACGCTTGCGTCCGCCGCGGCGGTCGGGCGCAGCGCGGTGTAGATGTGGGCGTACAGACCGCAGTACATGGGCAGGATCAGGAAGGCGTCCAGGGCGCAGCTCAAAATCTCGACGACAATCGTCGCCGCCTGCGGTTCGCCCGGCAGGGCGGATAGAAGGCTCAGGGCCGGTATCGGGATCGCCAGGAGAACGACAGCCCCCAGGATCGGCCAGAAATTGCCCCGCGTCAGCGACCAGGTGGAAAACACTGCGATCTTGCGCTCCGCGACCGTCGCGGCGCCGTAAAGACAGATGCGCACATAGACTCCAAGCACCAACAGCAAAACCGGCACGGACGCCAACAGCAGCTGGCCCATCTGCTGTTGCGTCGGCTCAAGGGGCGCCGTGGCCGACCCCAGCGAGGCCGCGCCCGGCCCACTGACGAACATGCCTGCGCCCAGAGTCACGATCACGATCATCACCCAGAACAACATCGCCAGGAAGACGAGGAAGAAAAGCAGGAGGTGCGCCCCCAACAGACGCGTCTCCGGCCTACCCCACTGCAGCCCCAGCCGTCCCATGCGGAACTCAGGGTCGCCGCTGCGCTCCTGCGCGAAGGCGAGACGATAGAGCGCGCCTTGGGCGATGATGCTGAACACCGCCTCGAAACCCTTTAGCACCAGGATGGCCGGCTTGCTCAGGCCGTACCCAGGCGCAAGGCTGGCGGCGATCTCGAAGAGCAGGATGATCGAAAGCGCCCCCGCCGTCTTTGGCGCATTGACCCTGGCGAATTCGAACGCCGCCTTGACGGAGGCCTGAACGGCGATTTTGCGCCCCAACATCATCTTTCCTTCCTGGACTCGATCTCACGCAGAGCCGTTCGCCTCGCTGCGACGTCCGTAGGAGTCTCCATACGACAGCGAAGCGGCGCGCCGAGCCAAACCGAATCGGTTGAGCAACTCCCTAACGGAAATGCCCCATCAGAGGGACCATTTTCGATAGGCGCCTCGCCTGGGCGTCAGGCTGAAGCGCCCCTGCGTTAACACGGCGCTAACCATCGTCGGTAACACTCTATTCATAAATTGCAGAGCTGCACGGCCGCGCCTAGCCTGCCCGTAGAGTAAAGGCTGACACATGCGATTCGCGGAGCGGACCGTCGGCGATCCGGCGGAGATAGAGCTTGAGCCCCACACGCTGACGCGTGCGGATGGCCCGCTTACGGTCATGGCGCCGCTAGGCTGGACGCCGGCGAGGATCGAAGCTTGGCTGGACTGGAGCGACGCGTGGGTCGCCCAGTCGCGAACAGGCGGCAAGATCGGGACGGGCGGCCGGCTTGGGGCTGCAAAGGCGCTGGACGGCGGCCCGCAGGCCCATGCCGACCGCTTGGCGGCGCGCAGTTTGTTCATCGGCCTATTCGAAACCAAGGACGACGCGGCGAACTTCCGCAACGCTTGGCTTGCGGCCCTCCTTGACGGCGTTGCGGCGCCCCAGATCACGGCGTCCCACATCACGGCGGGGTCGGCGGACGGCGCGCTCGACCTGATCGATCTGGGGGCGGCTGAGGCCGTCGCCGAGTTGGAGGCTTGGCGGGCCAAACAACGCGCTAAAGCCGCCGCCGACGCCGCCGGCGCCATCGTCGCCCAGCGCCTTTGGGCTGTAAGCGACGCCGTGGCGCGCTGCAAAGCCAAGGGCGACGCCTGCGCTGATCCGGGCCGCAACCCGGCCCTGGCGCGCGCCGCCCGGGCCGCCAAGCTGGCGGGCGCCCCCGACGCCCTGGTGTTCGACGCCATAGCGCTGGGTCGCGAAGGCGCCCTCCCCTCCCCCGAACCCCTAACCGGCGGCGAGCGGGCGCACAGCCGCGCCCCACGGCTCCTGGTGCGCGCCGCGCCGGATAGCGCGCCGGCCGGGCGGGCGGCCTGGGAAAGCGGTCAAACCGTCTTGATCTTCAATCCCGAGGTCGCGGCCCAGGTGCGTGCGGCCTCCGAGGCCCCTGGGGCCGTCCTCAACTGTTCGGCCTTCCTAGGCCCGGCCGGATTTGACCAGGACGGCTTCATCGCCGCTGTGCGGCTTTGCGTCGTCGCCCTGGAGATCGAAGGGGGCGGCGAACGCTCGAAGCGCAACCCCAGCCATCCTCTGGCCCTTGGGCTCGCCGGGCTTCATGAAGCGGTGGCGGCCAAGGGCCTCAGCTACAGCTCCGCCGAAGGTCGAGCTTGGGCGGCGAGCCTGACGGCCCTGGCGACGGCGGCGGCCTATGTGGCCTCGGCGGAGCTGGCCATCAGCCTCGGCCCCTGCCCTGCCTATACGCGCGAAGGCTTCGCCGTCCGGCTCGGGCTGGAGCGACGGCGCGACGCGGCCCGGGCGCTGGACACCCCGCTCGCCGCCGCAGCCGTCGCCCTGTTCGACTGCGCCCTGCGAGACGCCGGCGACAAGGGTCTCCGAAATCTGCAAATCCTGGCCGGGCTTGATGATGAGCGGCTCAGCGCCCGGCTGGGCGGCGTCGCGCTCGGCGTCGCGCCTTGGGCCAGCCCGCTGGATCAACGGTCGCCCGGCGAAACGCCGGTCCTGCTGCCGGCCGCGCGATGGGCGATGGAGGCTCTGGGCGCCGATCCAGAGGCCGCCCTGACCCATGCCCTGGGCGCGCGCCAGATCGAGGGCGCGCCCGGCGTGACGCTGGCGGCGCTGCAGGCCAAGGGCTTCACCGCCCATGAAATCGGCCTGATCGACGCCGCGCTGGCGAACGCCGAAGACCTCGCCGACGCCTTCAGGCCAGAGGTGCTCGGCGCAGGATTTGTGCGCGATGTGCTCGGCGCGGGCCCCGGCGCGGATGGAGCCGAGGTGCTGAGGCTAGCCGGCTTCGACGCAACTGCAATTGGTCTGGCGGAGCGCCATATCCTGGGCGCCGGCGACTTTTCCGAACTGCCAGGCTTCACAGAGGCCCAAGCGGCCGTGTTCGCCGCCGATAGCGACATCGGGGCTCAGGACCGGCTCGCCATGGCGGCGGCGGTCGACCCGTTCTTCTGCGCACCCCAGATCGCCGAGCTGTGGCTCCCGGCGGACGCGACCGTGGCGGAGGTCGTCGCCCTGCAGGGGGACGCGGCGGCGCTGGGCTTGCGCGCCCTGCATATCCGTCGTCGCCCCGACCACCGTCATCTCGCGCTCCCGCCGGAGGAGGCGCCGCGAGCGTCCGCCGCCGCAGAGCCCGTCCCAAAGCCCGCGGCTGCAACCCCGGCCCCGGCGGCGCCCGAGCGCGTGGTCGAACGGGTCGTGGAAAAGATTGTCGAGGTCGCTGTCGAACGGCCGCGCAACCGCCGCAAACTGCCCGACCGGCGCAAGGGCTATATCCAGAAGGCCGCCGTGGGCGGCCACAAGGTCTATCTGCACACCGGCGAATATGACGACGGATCGCTCGGCGAGATTTTTATCGACATGCACAAGGAAGGCGCCGCCTTCCGCTCGCTGATGAACAATTTCGCCATCGCCATCTCGATCGGGCTGCAATACGGCGTACCGCTCGACGAGTTTGTGGAGGCCTTCGTCTACACCCGGTTCGAGCCGGCGGGCGCGGTGACCGGCAACGACACCATCCGCTCGGCCACCTCGATCCTGGACTATCTGTTCCGGGAGCTGGGCGTGTCCTATCTCGACCGCCAGGATCTGGCCAGCGACGACGGGGAGGCGCTGAACGCCGACGGCCTGGGCCGCGGCGAGGCCGAGGGCCAGGCGGCGGGCGACGGCGATCCCGTGCCCGCGGCGCGCTTCATCTCCAAAGGCTTCTCCCGAGGCGCCGCGCCGGACAATCTGCTGTTCCTGCCGGCGCTCCGCCCATCCCGAACCCGAGGCGCCTCCCCCGGCGGCGACATCTGCCCCGCCTGCGGCGAGCTGACCCTGGTGTCCCGCGCCGGCCAGCTGGTGTGCGACAGCTGCGGCGACGCCAAGGAGCTGGCGCCGGTGAGCTAGGGCATGAAGTCGACGGTTGGTGGAGAGCAAAGGACTTTCGATGAAGATAGGCGCAATAGTGCTCACGCTTTTGATGGCGTCGTGCGCTGCGGATGATCTGGCTCAGACATCGGAAAAGCCAAGGTTCAGATGGGCAACCGGCGCCTCGTCAAAACCTTCGACGTGGACGGCTTTTCGGTCTGCGAAGCGGCTCCAACTTACCTGAAATGCCTGACCAAGGGTCAGATTAATCTAATCAAGACAGACTGAGCGCAAAGAACCTGGTTAGCCTCTGCGGCGCTTTCCGCGCTTCCGCCCGGCCCCTCCGTCGGCTTCGCCGCCACCTCCCCATCGCTTCGCGATAGGGAGGATTAAGACGCTCCGACCAGCTTCATCTCCCCCGTCGCGAAGTGATGGGGGAGTACGCCCGAATGGGCGGGAGGGGGCCGCTCGGCGAAGCAGGGCGGAACGACGCATCCACATCGGCCTAAAGGCGAGCGTCCAAAAACGCCAAGAAGTCCGGCAGGTCGAGCCTGTAGGCGAAGTGGAAGCCGCGGCGCAGGCGAGCGAGCCAGGGCGCCGCCTTGGGATCGCAGGGCGAGGGCGCGATATAGCCGCCCCAGTCCAGCCCGATCAGCCGACAGAAGGCGGCGACCCAGAAGCTGATGAAATTCTCCGGCTGGATTTCCACGACCTTGCAGCCCGGCGCAGCAAAGACGGCGTTGGTCAGGCCCGCGCCAGACGGGCCGACGATCACATCGGCCTCGGCAAACAGGCCGATCTGGTCCGCTACGCTCATGCCCTCGGGTCGCACGATATGAAAGCCGCGGCGGACCAGGGCGGCTTCCAGCGCCGCCTCATTGACCATGACCCGCATCGGATGGCCGCGCCTGGACACATAGAGCCTGCGCTTAAGCCGTCGTCGGCCAGACAGCGTCGGCCTTGAGGTCTGAACAGCCGCCAGCAACCGCGCCCGCAGCGCGATCAGCAGCGGACCCGGCCGATGCAGGTAGTGGTCCATGGCGGGCGTGTAGACGGCGCCGGCGACGCGCACGATCGGCGCCGCCACCTCCTGCCAGGCGAGATCGCCGAAGGCCAGGCGCAACAGATCGCGTTGCCAGCGCCTGAGCTTGGGCGTGGCCAGGGGCAGGCGGTCAAGCGCACCAGCCTCCTGCAAGGCCAGCACGCAGGTCATGCCGTCCAGCAGGAAATGGCCATAGTTGACCACGCCCCAGGGGAAGGCGACGCAGACCTCTCCCAGCATCGGTGCATCAGGCGGCGGCGTGAACACCAGGCCGTCGCCGCAGGGCTCGACCCCCATTAAGGGATCGAGCTTTGGCTTGTTGAAATAGATTTCCGCCACGGTCGCGGCGGGCAGCGCGCCATCCAGCCCGATCAGGGCGCCGCCTGTGGGATGCCACCAGCTTGGGCCGACGCGGCGAAGTTCGGTCGCGCCCATGCCCAGGTGCTGGCCCTGATCCCAGCTCGCCACCGCGCCGCCGCCGACCCGGGGGCTGCGCCAGGCGGCCAGCTGATCGGTATCGAGCTCGGCGGCGTCTTCGACAACCCAGCGCAAGCCCTCAGCCACCGGGCTTGGCGCCAGGAGGGCGTCCAGCGAGTCCACCCGACCGAACTCGGCGCGCTCGTCTATGAACCGCAGCGGCAGGGCGCAAGGCGTCCCAGGCGTCTCTTGCGTCAAGCCATGGGCTCCGCATCGGCCAGGACGAAGTCGCCCCTGTCATAGCCCTGGAAATAGAGCAGCGCCGTGAGATCGCTGTGATCGACTTTTGTGTCGGCTTGGGCGGCCACGACCGGCTTGGCGCGGTAGGCGACCCCAAGGCCCGCAGCCTCGATCATCGCCAGGTCGTTGGCGCCGTCGCCGACAGCCAGCACATCCTGGAACCCGAGGCTCAAGCGGGCGGCGTGGAGCTGCAACGCCTCCAGCTTGGCTTCGCGGCCCAGGATCGGCTCCGCCACCTCCCCTGTCAGCCGACCGTCAGCCTGGATCAGACGATTGGCCTGGTGGCCGGCGAAGCCCGCGGCCCTCGACACGGGTCCGGTGAAACTCTCAAAGCCACCCGACACCAGGAGGCAATGCACGCCGTGCGCCGCCATGGTCCGCACCAAGGTCGAAGCGCCGGGATTGAGGCGCACCCGCTCGCGGTAGCACTGATCCAGCACCGTGATCGGCAGGCCCTTCAGCATCGCGACCCGCTCCCGCAGCGCGCCTTCAAAGGCGATCTCGCCGCGCATCGCGCGTTCGGTGATGGCGGCGACCTCAGCCTTTACGCCGGCGAAGTCCGCCAGTTCGTCCAGGCACTCGCAGCCGATGATGGTGGAGTCCATGTCGGCGATGAACAGCCGCTTGCGTCGCCCGGCGAAGGGCTGAACGCAGACGTCCACCGGCAGGTCCGCCACCGCCTGGATCGCCGCAGCGCGGACGTCCAAAACCTCAGTCGCCTCGACCAGCCAGTCGACGGCGCCGGGCCCCAGCGTTCGCGGCTCCTTGACGCGCGCGCCCAAGGCGACCACCGCTGCGCCTACGCGCTCGCCCGCAAGGCGGGTCGCGGCGGCGTCGGGGCTGACAAGGGTGAGAGCGAGCAACATGGCGCGCGTTTGGCTGATCGCCGGCCCAACTGCAAGCGGCAAGTCGGGCTTGGCCCTGCGCTTGGCGCAAGCGACCGGGGCCGAAACGAGCGGGGCGGAGATCATCAACGCCGACTCGATGCAGCTCTACGCGGACCTTCGGGTGCTGACCGCTCGGCCCAGCGTCGAGCAAGAAGCCCAGGCGCGCCATCACCTCTATGGCGTCGCCGACGCGGCGGAGACCTGGTCGGTCGGCGCATGGCTGCGCGCCGCAACGACCGTACTGACCGAGATCGCCGAGCGCGATCGCCCAGCCATTATTGTGGGTGGAACCGGTCTCTATTTCAGCGCCCTGACCCAGGGACTGGCCGAGATTCCCGCTATTGCGGAGGCTGTCCGCGCCGAGGTGCGCGAGCGTCTGGATCGTTTAGGCGAAGACGCCTTCCGCGAGGCGCTGGCGGGGGTCGACGCCGAGGCCGCCGCCAGAATCGCGCCCGGCGACCGCCAGCGTCTGTGCCGCGCGATGGAGGTGGCGACCGCGACCGGCCGCTCGCTCACCGCCTGGCAGGCCTCCACCACGCCCCTGCTGGCGACGGGCGCCTACCGCGCCCTGGTGCTCGATCCGCCGCGGGACGCCCTCTACGCCCGCTGCGACGCGCGCCTGGGAGCCATGGCGACCGACGGCGGACTAGATGAGGTCGCCGCCCTGATGGCGAGGAGGCTCGACCCCCAACTTCCCGCCATGAAGGCCTTGGGCGTGCGTGAATTTGCTCGCCATCTCGCGGGCGAGCTGACGCTCGATCAGGCCTTGAGCCTCGCGCGCCAGGAAACCCGCCGCTACGCCAAACGTCAGATCACCTGGTTTCGCAACCAGACGCCCCACTGGCCGCGGACGGCTGACCCTTCAAGCTGGATGGACGCGCCTTGACCTTCCTGCGCCGATCCCGCATGGCCGCCGTGCCATGCGCATTGCTTCCGTCTTCCTCTCCGGTCCCGACCAGTGGCTGCCCAGCGCCGCCGATCTGTTGACGCGCAAACGCGCGCTCTGCGAGGCGGCGGGGTTCGTGGCCATCACGGGTCTGGACGGGGAGCGACGAGAGACCGATGCGAGCGAAGCGATGGCGCGGGAAGTCTACGCGGGCGCCCTGGCGAACCTGCGCCAGGCCGACGCGGTGATTGCAAACCTCAGCCCTTGGCGCGGGCCTAACTGCGATCCGGGGTGCGCCTTCGAGGTCGGATTCGCGTCCGCGCTCGGTAAGCCCGTCTTCGCCTATATGAACGTCACCGAAGAGGACGACGCCGACTACCGTATGCGGGTCGAGGCCATGCTGGGCGCCGTGCCGGACGATCTGGGCGACTGGCGCGACCCCGAAGGCGCGCGGGTCGAGGATTTCGGCCTGCCGGAAAACCTGATGCTGTGGGCGGAGTCGCGCCGGTTCTACGTCATCGTCACGCCGGCCCCCCAGGAGGACATAACCGGGCTGGAGCTCTGCCTGGAGGCGTTGCGGCTCTACGCCGACTGAACGCTAAACAGAGCTTTACTCGCCTCGAGCGACCGCGCGGGGGTTGAGCTTGGCGGCGGGGGCGAGGCGGGCCACCTCGGTCTGGTATTTCTCGTCTTCGCCTTGCGCCAACAACGGCAGCGCTTCCGCGCACGCCTTGCACAGCCCCTCGACCCAAACCTGTTCGCTCTTGGCGAAATCCGACAGAACATGGCCAAGCACCAGGTCCTTGTGGCCGGGATGACCGACGCCCATGCGCGCGCGGCGAAAATCTGGACCTATACGCGAGGCGATAGAGCGCAGGCCGTTGTGTCCCGCCGCGCCGCCGCCGGCCTTCATGCGAAACCGGCCGTCAGCCAGATCCAGCTCATCATGGAACACCACCACGTCGGCGGGCGTGAGCTTCAGGAACTTGACCGCATCGCCCACCGCGACGCCGCTCTCGTTCATGAAGGTCTGGGGCTTGATCAGGAGCGCACGCACGGGGCCGGCCGGGGTCTCGATCACGCCCTCGGACGTCAGGCTGTGGAAGCGCGAGCGCTCCGGTCCGAAGCGCCAACGCGAGCCGATGGCGTCGATCGCCATGAAGCCGATATTATGACGATTACCGGCGTATTTAGGCCCCGGATTGCCGAGGCCCGCCAGGATCAACATGGGTCCCGCCGGTTAAAAAGGCCGCTTTACGCCGTCGCCGCGGCGGCTTCCGCCGCTTCGGACGCCGAGGCCGAGGAGCCGGCGACGGTGGCGATAATGAAGTCGCGGCCCGCGATCACGGGCTCGACACCCTTGGGCAGGGCGATATTGGAGATGCGCACGGCGTCGCCGATCTCAAGGCCGGTCAGATCAGCCACCAGCTCTTCGGGAATTTCGTCCGCCGGCGCCCAAAGCTCGACCTCGTGGCGGGCGATGTTCAAGGCGCCGCCGCGCTTCAGGCCCGGAGAGGCCTCGTGATGGCGGAAGTGGACCGGCACGTTGATCTTCACCAGCTGGTGCTCATCGACGCGATAGAGATCGAAGTGGATCGGACGATCCGTCACGGGGTGGAACTGGACGTCCTTGGCGATGACGGGCTGGCTCTCCTCGCCATAGCGCAGAGTCACCAGGTGGCCCAGCAGCTTGCCGGTGTAAAGCGCCTTGCCAAAGGCGTTGGCGTTCATCGCGATCGGCACGGGACCGCGCGGGCCGCCATACAGTACGCCCGGCACCTTACCCTGGCGCCGGGCGGCGCGCGATCCGCCGCTGCCGGTGGTTTCGCGCAGCTCAACGTTCAAAACGATCTCGGCCATTGGACTTAGTCTTCCGAAAACGAAACGCCGCGCGACAAACGCGCGGCGAGCTTTAGCCCCTTCCCTTTCGGATCAGGACCCATGAATATGAAGCGCGGTCCTTTACACGCTCCCGCCGCGCCTTGCAACGCCTAGCGCGTGGATCGCAGGGCTGCGAACCCGAGTTAACGGGGATTGCGGGTAGACGTCTTGGATGAATCGATGGGGTCTCTTGATTCGGAGAGCCCCCATGGACGAGACG
>Ga0116229_10005965_pt1 | contig 19735 bp, 18 predicted proteins | sample S1TSphgellanicum_3_FD_87313 | JGI IMG/M metagenome (GOLD analysis project Ga0116229, IMG submission 87313) | Host-associated microbial communities from peat moss isolated from Minnesota, USA - S1T2_Fc - Sphagnum magellanicum MG | ecosystem: Host-associated > Plants > Peat moss > Unclassified... | reverse complement strand
TGAAAAAAAGAACCAAAAAACTTTCGCCGCTCGTGGTCCGATCCCAACGCTCCCTACCCGAGCGTTGGGTGAATCGGCCCACAAAAACAAAGGCTCGTGGTCCGATCCCAACGCTCCCTACCCGAGCGTTGGGTGAATCGGCCCACAAAAACAAAGGCTAGTGGTTAAAATCCAAGGACTCTTCCCTTGGATTTTAACCACTAGGTGGTCATGAAGTTCGCGAGCGTCAGGTTGGTCACGCCAATCAAATTGATATGGGTTTGGTCGGAGAGTTCCAGGTATGTGTTGCCGCCACTCACCGTTTCGCTGGCGAAGGCCTGCTGCGCCGTGCCCTGCGCGTAACCGACCAGCGAAATTACGTCGTGCGCGGCGTCGAATCCCACCACATTGGTGGTGCCGCCCCCGAACCCCACCACGTAATCGAGCGACAACGATCCGCCGCCCCCGAACACGTTCATCGTGCCGTGTCCGCCATAGATCGATGCATTGGCGTCGTTGACAACGGCCGTCACGTTCCCGGCGCCGCCCTCCACGCTGATGGCGTCGCCCGCGGCGCCAAACACCGTAACATTGCCGGTGTCCTGCAACGCACCGGCGAGCACATTGGTGCCGCCGGCCACCAGCACGGAATTGCCCGCGCCGTCGGCGTAAAGGCTGGCACCGGCGCCCCCCACCAAAGTGGAGTTGCCCGCGCCCGTATAGAGGATGTCGCGCCCGCTGGTGCCGCCGAAAATCAGATCGCCGGCACTGCCGCCCGTGGCGTAAAGCACGCCGGCGCCGCCAAACACCGTGCTGGCCGCGGCGCCGCCGATGAAATTCAGCACATTCGATGTGCCGGCGAACACGACCAGGCCGCCGCCCACGGCGTTGACCGTATCACTGGCGCCACCGGCCACGATTGTATCGGCGTAGGGAGTCGAACTGATTTCATTGGTGAAGCCGCCGTCGCTCAAGAAAACCAGATCGGTCCCGATACTGCCAGGCTGGTCGATCTGCAAGGTGGCGCCGTCCATCGCCTCGGTAAAGCCGGTGTAGGTATCGATGCCGGCCAGTTCCACCGTACCGCTATCCACCAGCAGCGCGCTGCCGCCGCTGATCACCCCGCCGAGTGTCAGCGTTACACCAGGATCGGCCCCGAGCGTGAGGTAGGCATCAGCCGCGGTCACGATGTTGTCGCCGACGCCGACATCGCCGCCGCCGGTCTGCGCCGCCGCCGCCGCGTAAATCAATCCCGACCCCGCCATGCTGATCTGCGCGCCACCAAAATTGCTGCTGGTGTCTATGGTAATGCTGCCGCCGTTATTAACCGAAACGTTTCCGGTAAAGCTGCCGCCATCCTGCACATAGAGCTGATTGACCTCGGTGGTGTCGGAGGCGATGACCTGGCCATCCAGTCCCTCGACGATCATCACGTCAGCGTAGATATAGGTGGCGATCAGACTGCCCTCCACCGTCAGCAACGTGCCGCCGGTCATGTTCAGCGCCTGGCCGGTTACGGAACTATTCTGGTCGATGGTCAGTTGGCCGCCGTCCGAAACGTTTATAAAGAATTCCGGGCCTTTGCTCGCCTCGGTGACGGCGCCGTCAAATGTCACGTTATCGCCGCTGATCGTAATGGCGCTCACCGTATCATCGCCGCCCACGGTATACCCATTTGCCCGACCGGTCGCGAAAACAACGCTGGCGTTGGCGCCCGGCACGCTCGCGGGTTTCCAATCCTGCGCATCGGTCCACGACCCGTTCCCGCCGGCGCCGCCAACCCATTTGAAATTCTGCTGCGCCGGCGGTGCGGCATCGGTATTCGGCACGAAATACCCAGGACCAGGGGCCGCAAGCCCCTGGTCCATGGTCCAGCCTGCCTGGCGACCATGAAATGTCATCCGTTCCTCCCGCAATCCGAGTTTACTTGATGATTTATCGTCGCAAGATGATGCAGGCGCTAACCCGTCCGTCAAGCGTAATGCGGCTCAGCCACCGTTGCCGAACAAGGCGCGTGCCCGGTCGATCACATGTGCCAGGTACGATTGATGCAACCATGGCGTGTGGGAATGATAATTCCCCACGGCGGCCGGCCAGTCGTGCCCCGCCTGTTCCCATTCCGACCGCAGGATCAGGCCCGCGGCGGCGATGTTGAAGCACGGATCGGCGACCAGGCGCCGGCGCGTTTCGTCCTCGCTGATCGGTGTGCGCGCAACGGTGGTGACGTAGGCGGCAAGCGGCCGCACCCAACGCGTATTGATCTGCATGACGCCGAGGTCGGTGCTGCCATCGGTATTGAGGTGTTCGGCGCCGGGATAGCCGCCCTCCACCGCCTGAATGCTCGGCAGCACGCGCGGCGGCAGATGGTAGAAATTCGCGGCGGCCAACATGCAGGCCAGGTAGGGCAGGGCCATGGGCCAGGCGGCTCCGGCGGAAGGGACGCCTCTCCTAGCGAGGTTCCGGCATCCGCGGCAACCTTTATTGGTGGCGCGCATGGTCCGCCAAATGAAGGCAGCTTCATGCGAAGCCGCCTTGCGGGCGCACCCGGCTTGGCGTCAAAACAAGGCAACGACGGCAGGAAAACATCGTGAGACAACAGAGTTCCAAAAAGCCCCGGCCCACCGGCGACGCGTTGGCCCGGCAAGACGGGCGCGATGCCGGATTTACGCTCCTGGAGCTGCTGGTGGTGATCGCCATCCTCGGCCTGCTGGCGGCGCTGGTCGGGCCGCGCCTGTTCAACGTGCTGGGCGGCGCCAAGACGTCGCTGGCCCGCCAGCAGATCGAGAATATCGGCGGCGCGCTGGATTTGTACAAGCTCGACGTCGGCAGCTACCCCACCAGCGAGCAGGGCCTCGCGGCGCTGACCACCAAGCCCAGCGACGTGGAAACCTGGAACGGCCCCTACACCAAAACCGGCGGCGTCCCGGCCGACCCCTGGAACCACCCCTGGAGCTACACCAGCCCCTCCTCACGCGAAGGCCATGATTACGACCTGTGCTCCGGCGGCGCCAACGCCGTCAGCGCCCAGCCGGCCCAGGAAGGCGCGATTTGCAATCCTTAGAAGTATCGGTATTGTAATAAAAAAGTATTTTTGCCGCAAATAAGAAGGGATGCACACAGATTAGGAAAGCGCAGCTTTCCTATCCTTCTTATCCCATCTTATCTGTGCCAACAAAACCTTGTTCTTTTGTGTTAAAGAAACGAAACCGGATCGACATCCACATCAACCCGCACCCCGCGCGGCACCACAACCGCCGCCAGCCACGCCTGCAAAATCGGCTGCACCGCGATATCCCGCCGTGTCTTCAATAACAGCCGACGCCGATGGCGCCCCCGCAGCACGGCGAGCGGCGCCGGCGTCGGCCCCAGCACCTCCACACCCGGCGCCATCGGCGCATTCAGACCAAGCGCGCGGGCGCAGCGGTCGGCCGCCTCGGCATGTTCCGCGCTGACAATCAAAGCCGCCAGACGCCCATATGGCGGCCAATGTCCCGGCCGCCGCGCGGCCTTCTCCGCTGCATAGAATGCGGCGAGATCACCGCTGATCAGCGCCTGCATCACCGGGTGCTCGGGCGAAAAGGTTTGCAGCTTCACCTCGCCGGGCGCCTCGGCCCGGCCGGCGCGGCCGGCCACCTGATGCAGCAATTGCACGGTGCGCTCGGCGGCGCGCAAATCGCCGCCGGCGAGCCCCAAATCCGCATCCACCACGCCCACCAGCGTCAAATGCGGAAAATGCCACCCCTTGGCCACAATCTGCGTGCCGATCAGCAGATCCACCTCGCGCGCCTCGATCGCCCGTGCCGCTTCCGCCGCCGCATGCGGCCCCGGCATGGTGTCGCTCGCCATCACCAGCCGCCGCGCGGCCGGAAAAAGCTCGGCGGCCTCCTCGGTAATGCGCTCCACCCCGGGCCCGATCGGCGCCATCGTCCCCTCGGCCGCGCAAACCGGGCACACCGTCGGCGCCGGCGCGGTATGGCCGCAATGGTGGCAACTCAGTTCGCGCCGCGCCCGGTGCTCCACCAGCCACGCGGTGCAGTTGGGGCACGCCAGGCGATGGCCGCACGCGCGGCACAGCGTCAGCGGCGCATAGCCGCGCCGGTTGAGAAACAGCATCGCCTGCTCGCCACGCGCAAACCGCGCCCGAACCGCCTCCACCAGCACCGGGCTGAGGAATTTGCCGCGTGGCGGCGGCGCGTCGCGCATGTCGATCGCCGCGATCGCCGGCATCGAAGCGCCGCCATGCCGCGACAGCAGGCGCAAATGCGCGTACCGACCCGCCTCCACATTGGCCAGTGTTTCGAGACTTGGCGTGGCACTCACCAAAATAGCCGGCGCCGCGGAAAAGCGCGCCCGCACCACCGCCATGTCGCGGGCGTGATAAACCACCCCGTCCTCCTGCTTGAACGCGGTCTCATGTTCCTCATCGACAATGACCAGCCCGAGATCGGGGAACGGCAGGAACAGCGCGGAGCGGGCGCCCACCACCACCTGCGACGCGCCCTCGGCCACCGCCCGCCACGTCGCGCGGCGCGTGCGGCTGCCCAGATCGGAGTGCCACAAGGCCGGTGCGACCCCGAAACGGCGTTCGAACCGGGCTAAAAATTGAGCCGAAAGGGCAATTTCCGGTAGCAGTACCAAAGCCTGCCGGCGGGTTTCGAGGCACGCCGCCACCGCCTCCAGATACACCTCAGTCTTGCCCGATCCGGTGACGCCATCCAGCAGTGTGACGGCAAAGCTCTTGGCGTTCACCAGCGCCCGCAGGGCCGCCGCGACCGCTGCCTGGGCGGCCGAGAATGTCGGTTCGCGGAAGCCCGGGTCGGGGCGGCCGAACGGCGGCACGGCGGGCACCGGCGCCGCCTCGATCAGCCCCGCATCCGCCATGCCGCGAATGACGCTGGAACCGACATCCGCCCGCCGCGCGAGGTCCGCCCCTGGAATAATCTTCTCGCCGAGAACCGCCAGAACGCGTTGGCGTTGCGGCGTCAGCCGCACCGGATTTGTGTCCGGCGTCAGCCGCACCGAATTTGTGTCCGGCGTAAGCCGAACACTGCCAGCCTGCGGAACCGCCCGCCAGCCGGCGACCATCGGCGGCGGCACCAGGGCGTTCACCCGCAGCGCCATGGCCAGCACCTGGCCCGGCGGTGACAGCGTATAGCTGGCGATCCAGTCCACCAGGCGCCGCAGCGGCGCCGGCATGGCAGGTGCATCCACCCGCGCGCTCACCGGCTTGAGCTTGGTGTCCGCCACCGCGGGACCGGACGGCGCGTCCCACACCACGCCGACTTCCTGGCGCCGGTTCAACGGCACCAGCACGATATCCCCAGGGGCAAGCACGAGTCCCGGCGACGCGGCGTAGTCGAACGGGCCCACGAACGGATACGGCAACAGTACCGGCACGCGACGCGTGCCGCGCGACCCAAAAATGTCACCGTCGGTTGCATTCTGCGGTGGTAATGTCACGCCAGACTGTGCAATTCTTATCTCCATGACCGACACACGCCCAATGACCGACACACGCCCAGCCGAAGTGGAAGAATTCCTGCGCGCCAACCCGTCATTTCTGGCGGCGCGGCCGGAGTTGTATCGCGTGCTGGCGCCGCCGCAACGTGTGCACGGCGAAGCGCTGGCCGACCACATGACCGCGATGGTGCATATCGAGCGTGCCCACGCCGCGGCACAGCAGGAACGCGCCGAACTCGTTCTGCATGCCGGGCGCGCCGCCTCCGGCCTCGCCGAACGGGTGCACGAGGCCGTGCTCGCCTTGATCGCCGCCCCGGACGTGGCCGACTGCGTGAGCCAGGAACTCCCGCATTTGCTCGGGGTCGATGCGGCGTCGCTCTGCTGCGAAACCTTCCGGCCGCGCTGGACGAGCCTGCCGCCGGGCGCCGTCGCCGCCTTGATGCGCGGCAGGACCGTGCTGTCGCGCGACCGGCCGGCGGACGCTGTGCTGCTGCACGCCGAGGCCGCCCTGCTGGCGGAGCGGGACGTGCTGGTGCGCCTGCCGTCGCCGCAGCCGATGTTGCTGGCGCTGGTATCGCGCGATCCCGCGGCGCTGCCGGGAACCCAGGGGACGCAATACTTTGCGTTTCTGGGGCGGGTGCTCGCGGCACGTTTAGGGTAGCAGGAAGGTGTCCTTTTTTGAAAGAAGGAACCAAAGAACTTTTGTTACCGAAGGGTGGGCTTCAGCCCACCAACGCCACCAAATCATTTCTGTATTGCAAAAGTTGCCTGGTTCTTTTCTTCACGAAAGAACGACTTCCTTCCGTGTCCTCTTCACGTTCCCGCGCGCTCGACGCCGGCCTGGGCAACCAACTCGATACCGTCGGATTAAACGTGCATCCCCTGCACGAGAGGCGGTTTTATGTTTTTACATCGTAAAGAGTTGATTCAGCCGGTAAATGTCGGCAAGCCCGATGCGCGTTTCGGCACCTTCCTGCTCGAACAATTCGGCGGCGCCACCGGTGAACTCACGGCGGCCCTGCAATACTGGGTACAGTCGTTCCACGTCGAGAATGCCGGCATTCGCGACATGCTGCAGGATATCGCCATCGAGGAATTCAGCCACCTCGAAATGGTCGGCAAGCTGATCGCGCAGCACACCAGCAAGCTCGATCAGTCCAACGTATACGATGCGCCGTTGTTCAAGATCAAAGGCGGCGGCCCGCACTTCCTCGACAGCCAGGGCAGTTGCTGGACCGCCGCCTACATTAACGAAGGCGGCAACGTGGTGCGCGACCTGCGCGCCAACATCGCCGCCGAAGCCGGCGCCCGCCAAACTTACGAAGCGCTGATCAAGGCGTGCGACGATGAAGGCACGAAACAAACACTCACCCACCTTCTCACGCGCGAAATCACCCACGCCAACATGTTCATGAAGGCGCTCGACGCGATGGGCAAGCTCGACGATCCGTTCTTCGGCAACGTAAAGCCCGATGATACGGTGAAGCTGGTATTCAACCTGTCGCAGGACCAGGACGAGCGCGGCCCGTGGAATGAAGGCCCGGACTTCGAGTATGTTGCCAACCCGAAACCCGCCGGCGGCCTTCCACCGGCCCCGATAAATCCGGATGACGAGCGCCCGGCGCGCCCGGCGCGTAAGAATAAGGCAGCCTGACAAGCAGGATCAGGCCCGGCGGCGAACGCCGGGCCCTTCCTGCATCGATCAGGCCCATTCCGCACCGCATTCATCCGTGACTTTGCGCGTGTGACGCGAGGTGTATGATGCGTGATGCGGAGCTGGCGACATGCGCACGACATTGGCGATCGATGACGACGTGCTGGAGGCGGCCCGGGCGCCGGCAGCGCAGCAACGGCGGCCGGCGGGCGATGTCGTGTCGGACCTCTCCCGCCGCGCCTTGCACCAGCCGGCAGCACAGATGGAGCGCAATGGGGTGCCGTTGCTGCCGGTCAGTCAGCCCATGGCACGGGTAACGCTCGATGTGGTGAACGCGCTGCGTGACGCGCTGCCGTGACGTTCCTGCCGGACGTCCTCGTCTTGATTGCCTTGATCGACCCCACCCACATTCATCACGATACCGCACACCGATGGTTCGCGCTTGAGGGGGCGGCCGGGTGGGCCACATGCAAGCTGACGGAAAATGGCGTGGTGCGCATCGTTGGCCGTCCGAATTATCCGAACGCGCCAGGCGCGCCGTCGATTGTGGCCGATATTCTCAACCGATTTGCCGGCATGGCGGCCACATGTTTTGGCCGGATGACATGAGCCTGTTCGACACGACCCGGCTGTTTGTGGCGGATTTGTTCTGCCATAGGCAGGTGACGGACAGCTATCTCCTGGCGCTGGCGGTGGCGCACGCCGGCAAGCTTGTTACGCTTGACAAGCGGCTTTCGGCGCACGCGGTTGTCGGCGGCGTGGCCGGGTTGGAGGTGATGCAAACCCGCAGGCGCTTCAGCAAAGTGCAGGAAGCCGTTCTTTTTTGAAAAGAAGACCCAAAAAACTCTTGTGCTTCGCGGTGCGGGCGGTTGGTGGGCGGCCATGCCGATCCTTCTGGCCGATCCTTCTGGCGCGCACACCGGCCACCGCACCGACACAACCTATCTAAACCGTAACGCGCAACGCGCCGCCATTGCGGCATACGTCACACACCTTAGATTGCCGTCGTCATCGGAACCCTGGCGCGAAAAAATGTCCCCCGTATGAACGTCCGCCGCCTCGGCGCCCTGCTGCTTGCGGTTTGCCTCGCATCCTGCGGCGTTGGTCCCACCTATCATCGGCCCGAGCTGGACATTCCCATCGCGTACACCGCCCCGCAACCCATGCCGGCCCCAGCCCCGCCGCCGCCCGACTGGTGGCGCGGCTTCGGCGCCCCCGATCTCGACCACCTCATCGCCGAGGCCCGGCGCGGCAGCCCTGACGTGCAGGCCGCCATCGCCCGTGTCATCCAGGCGGACCAGGCCACCCGCGTTGCCGGCAGCCCCTTGCTGCCCGGCATCACCGGCACGGCCACCCAAAGCTACCAGCGCACCGGCAACGGCAGCAGCAGCGCCCTGCTTTCCGAATTGCCGGCCGGCTTCACGGTCAACGAGCCCCTCTACACCGACACCCGCACCTACAGCGCCGAGCTCAACGCCAGCTACGAAGTCGATTTCTGGGGCATGAACCGAGACGCCTTCCGCGCCGCCAAGGCCACCGCGGTCGCCAGCCGCTACGACCAGCAAACCGTTTGGCTCACCACCATCAGTTCGATCGCCACGACTTATTTCCAGGCCCTCAGCTACCGCGAGCGCCTCGCCATCGCGCAGCACAACCTCGCCGCCGCCGAGCATATCCTGGATGCCTACCGCGCCGAGTTGCAGTATGGCACCGCCGACGCCCTCGATGTCAGCCAGCAGGAGGCGCTGGTCGCCGGCTACCGCGCCCAGCTTCCCGCCTTCGAGAGCGACTACCGTCAGCAGGTCATTGCCCTGTCCATCCTGGTCGGCATTCCGCCCGAGCAGATCACGCTGGGTTCCGCGCGGCTGCTCGACCTGAAACTGCCGGCCGTCACGCCGGGCATTCCCGCGGACATCCTGCGCCGGCGCCCCGACGTGGCCAACGCCGAGGAACAGCTTATTTCGCAAAATCAGACGGTTCGGCAGGATTTCGCCAGCTTTTTCCCCAGCCTGACGCTGACGGCAAGCGGCGGCGTGTCCAGCCTGGCGCTCTCCACCATCACCGGCCCCGGCACGGTCGTGGCCAGCCTGATGAGCCAGCTGACCCAGACCATCTTCGACAACGGCCTGAAGTCGGGCACGCTCGGCGAGGCGAAAGGCCGCTATCGCGAGCTTGCCGCCGACTACGTCAAAGCGGTGCTGCAGGCGCTGAGCGATGTGGAGACCGCGTTGACGCAGCAGAGTTTCGACGCCAACCAGGAGGCCCTGGAGTCGGAGGCGGTGCGCACCGCGCAGCGTTCCGCCGATATCGTGCACGCGCAGCTGGAGGTAGGCACCGTCAACATCGTAACAGTATTGAACACCGAAACAACCTTGTTCAACGACCAGGACACCCTGGCCCAGGTCCGCCTCTCAAGGTTCTTGGCTTTGGTATCCCTATACAAAGCCTTAGGCGGCGGCTGGGAAACGCCAACATGAAAAAGTTTTTTGTTTCTTTTTTTCAAAAAAGAAATACGTCTTCCTGTTTTAGGTCTGGCTTATGAAACGGTTTTTCCTTGTCGTTACTGTCGCCCTGGCCGTCATCATAGGCCTGGCCAGTTGGCGCACGCACCAGAAGCACGTCAGGGACGCCGCGAAGGATGCACAGAAGGAGGCCCTGGTGCCGGTCATGACGGCTCGCGCCACGACGGCGGATGTTCCCGAATTCGTCGACGGCATTGGCACCGTTCAGCCTCTGGCAACGGTCAATATTCGCCCCATGGTGGACGGCCCCCTGGTTTCGGTGCGGTTCCATGAAGGCCAGGACGTGCATCAAGGTGATGTGCTGGCGCAGATCGATCCGCGCACGTATCAGGCCACCTACGACCAGGCGGTGGCCAAGAAAGCGCAGGACGAAGCCAGCCTGCACAATGCACAACTGGACCTGACACGTTACGAAAAGCTCGCCAAGACCCAGTACACCACCGCCCAGCAGGCCGACACGCAACGCGCCACGGTGGCGCAGGACGAAGCTCTGGTGCGCCAGGACCAGGCCTCGATCGACTCGGCGCGCACCAACCTCGGCTACACCACCATGACAGCCCCCGTCACCGGCCGCACCGGCATCCGCCAGGTGGATCAGGGCAACATCGTGCATAGCTCCGACACCACGCCGATTACCGTGGTCACCACGCTGCAGCCGATCGACGTGGTGTTCACGCTGCCGCAACAAACATTGCCGCAAGTCGCCGAGGCGATGTCGCGCGGCAGCCCCGCCGTCGAGGCGCTGCCGCAAAACGGCGACACCAACGACATCATCGATCATGGCGTCGTCAAGGTGCTCGACAACGAGGTCGATCAAACCACCGGCACCATCAAGCTGAAAGCGGAATTCCCCAACCCGAACCTCAAACTTTGGCCCGGCGCCTTCGTCAACGTCCGCCTGCAACTGCGCGTCGACCGTGGCGTCACCACGGTGCCCATCGCCGCCATCCAGCGCGGGCCCGACGGCGCTTTCGTTTATGTGCTCGACGATTCCGACCACGTCCATCGGCGGCTGGTGCAGGTCCCGCATCAGGATGAAACCGTTGCGGTTGTCGCGTCCGGCCTCAAGGCGGGCGAAACGGTCGTCACCGATGGCGCATCTCGGCTGACCGATGGGGCGCATGTGAGGCCGCTTACCCCGACGGCCGCAGCAATTTAGCCGTGGTAGGGTGGGCTTCAGCCGATTACATTTCGTAGCAGAAATGAAAGAAGTAGTTCTTTTTTGAAAAAAAGAACCAAAAAACTTTTGCGTTTGAGCGGATCAACGCAGCGCCATCCGCCATTCAAGCCGCAACAAAAATTAAGTTTTCGCCTGACGCCAGCAGTTCAAATTCCCTTGCCGCCATCGCACGCATGAAGCTGCGGCTCGTACGTTGTCCGGGCAACAGCCAATCATGCGGCTCGATGAGCACGACCTTGACCTGGTCAATCCATTCGACATCGCCGGCAAACAAATCCGACTCGAAACCTTCTATGTCAATCTTTGCGATGAACAGCCCTGCGGACGGTGCGAACCGCCCACGCGTCTGCCTGATTGGCCAGGCTGACCATCCCCGGCGCGCCGCCGATCGCCGCTTCCACCAGCTTTATATTGGGCAATCCCGCAATGTTGCGGCGGCACATGCCCGCATTGTCCGGATCAGGCTCGACGGCAATAACCCGCGCCAGTGGAAATGCCCGCGAAAACCATACCGCGCTGGCGCCGATATTGGCGCCGACTCGGGCTGCGTTGGCGGGCTAAAGCCCACCCTGCGGCTGCGGCCAACCATGCAATTTCAATGACGTGAGGCACTACGCTAACGCGCACCGTGACTTATTAGATGTGCCGCCGCCAGCCGTTGCATATAGGACCTTGTGCTCGGGGCGACATCATCGGCCGCGCATACCTTCGTCTTTGTCAGCTGGCCGGCATTGATCAACGTAATAGGAAGGCCGTACTGCGCGCTCTCCGCGTACAAACTCCAGGTAAGGGTCGTTTCATCGATAACGGAGGCGAGCACATAGCCCGGCATTTGTGGATCGACGTAGGTGTAGCTCCACGTCACGCCCTTGCCGCCCTTGGTGTGGACCCAAATGACCTGCTGTTGATTGCTACAACCTTTGTCAAAGGTGAACCCGCCCGCGAGCTGGGCGGCTCCTTGATACTGCTCGATTTCCAAGCCGCTGGTGGTGCCTTGAAAGAGGTATGCAACGTCTTTCGCCCGGGCGTTCGGCGCCGCGCACACCAGCAGCACGGCGGCAAGGATCGACTTCATGCGTTGTCCCCCGTTACAAGATGTTTCCCTCGCACTTTGCATCGAGCTGCGTTTATTGCAAAAGTTTTTTGGTTCTTTTTCGAAAAAGAACTGTGCCTTACTCCGACCCCAACGCCAACCCCGCCACCCGGGGATCCACCGTAAACCTGCAACTCCCCGGCGCCGCCGGCAAATACCCCGTGCACGACGCCACATTCGCCCGCCCGGGATCGGGCACCGGCGACGACCCACCCGCCAGCGCGCCTTCCATGGCAAAGCCCGCCGCCAGGCCCGCCGCGTTCTGCCCGCTCCCGCCGACCGCGGCCCGGAACCCGGCGGCGTTCCACGCCACACCCGACGCCAGCAACGGCGCCGGCTTCCACGCGGGCGATGCCGCCAGCAATATCCCCGTCGCCGGCGCAATCCGTCCGGTGCCGAATAAATTGTTCAAGGTCAGCGCGCACGCCACCGCGCCGCCCTTGCGGTCCACCACCACAAAACTGGTCGACGCCGGCAACGGCGGCAAGCCACCCGTTGCGCCACGCGCCCGCGCCGCCGCGTTTTGCGACGCCGCATCCGCGCCCTGAACGTCGCCCGGATTGCCATGCAGCACGCCGAACGCCGCCGCGGCCGCCAACCCGCCATCGGCCGGCGGCGGCACGAACGACACCGTATCGGCGCCCGCCGGCGTATCCAGCGTCCGTACCAGGGCCGGCACATTGCGGCGCAAATCCTCCGGGGTGAACGGACCGCCGGCCGCCGCCGCGGACGCCGCCACTTTCCGCCCCAGAATGCCCTCGTAAAGATCGCCCACCCCCAGCGCGCGAAGCTGCGCCAGCGTCTCCGCCAGATCGGGTTGCCGCAACGTGCCACCCTCGGTCAGCACCGTCCCGCCCGGCGCGAAGACGGCCGCGGCGCCGGGGTCGGCAATCAGCGGTCCCGCGACCGGCGCCAGGTCAACCGCAAGCGCGCGCGAGACCGGAAAGCCCGAGCGCGCCACCTCCTCCGCCGGCGCCACCAGCGTGGCGAAGCTGCGCGAGCCGTAGCGCGCGCTGAGCAAGTAAAGCCCGCGCGCCAGCATCGGCACCGCGGCCGGCCGGTCACCACCCGCCGCGGCGGGCGCGGCCGGCAGGAATACAATGCCCTCGGGCACACCCTTGTTGGGACTGTCGCCGCCCGGCTGATAGGCGACGCAGGCGCCGCCGCCGCCGAGGCCGGCGCGCGACGGCAAGGTTACGGCCAGCACGAAGGCCAGCGTGACCGCCGCATCCGCCGCGTTGCCGCCGGTCACCAATACCGCCTTGGCGGTCAGCGCCGCGCGCGGCTCGTCGGCCACCACGCCGCCGATAAAGCCGCTCAGGATTTTCGGCGCGTTATCGTCGGGCCCGAGTATCTTGCGCTTGACGTAGGACGGCGCGCCACAGCCGCTGAGACTTGCGGACAGACAGCAGGACACCAGGAGCCGCACCCGGCCGGATTGCACGCGCAGGAACACCGGTTCGAAAACTCCCGCTTGGGTCAGAATGACGCCGTGTCGCTTAGACGCGTTCCGTGGCGCTGGCCAGGGGGCGCCAAATTGGCGGGTAAATTGCCAGCAAAGATGATGAGGCGCGAAACGGTCGCCGCCGCAGGGGCGCGCCGCCGCGTATGCTGGCCCGATGCCCGAACGACGGCACCTCCATTTCGACATCGCCGACCGCCAGTACGAGCTCCGCGACACCGCGGCGCCCGACGATTTCGTGCTCGCCCGCCGCGACTCGCCGGTTCCCTTTCCGGCCAACGCCCTGGCTTATTGCGCCGACATGCAGGCCGAGCGCGTGCTCTACAGCATGCATGGGCCAGGCGTGGCCGCGCTGTTCCAGGCGCCTTTTCTCTACGCCGCCCAATTGTGCGACGCCGGCCAGGTCGTCACCGTCCCGTTCGAGCGGCTGCCGGACGTCGATCCATGCATCGACTGCCGCCCCACGCTGATCTTTTCGCCCGGGCGTGCGGGCAGCACGCTGCTTGCACGCCTGCTGCGCGCGTGCGGCGCCAACTGTGCCTCAGAGCCCGACATGCTGAGCCAGATCTGCCGTTTCGAGCGCGAGGACCGCATGCGCATCGGGCCGGACACAGAAATCGCCCTGCTGCACGCGTGCCTCGCCGCCTTGTGCCGCCTGCTCGGACCCAGCCCCTTCATAAAGCTGCGCAGCCATTGCAACGCCCGGCCGTTGCCGCTGATCGAGGCGGCCGCGCACGCACCGGCCATTCTGCTCATGCGCCGCATGGATCCATGGGCGCTGTCCCGCCACCTGGCGTTCGGCGAGGCCGCCGCATCCGTCGCGTCCATCCTGCGCCACACGCTCGATGCCGCCGACAAGCTGCTGGGGTTGCCGGAGCCGCCCCGCATTCTGTGGTTCGAGGATTTGCGCGCCAACCCGCTCGCGGTTCTACGCCGCCTGCTGCCGGATACGCCACTGGACCCGCTCGCCATCGCGCGTGTCATGGCCACCGACAGCCAGGCGGGCACTTCGGTGGCGCGGAACGAACTCGCCACCGCCACCGCGAAACCGGGTTTCACCGAGCATTTTCGCGCCGCCTGGGACTCGGCATGCGTGGGCGCCGAATGGAGCGAAGCGACGCTGGCGCTGCTCGCGGAGGTGTCAGCCGAGTGCCGACCGTTTAGCAGGCGCATCCAGGCGTCGGCCCGGAGCGCTCCTTGACCACGTGGTGGTCGATCCACTCGGCCACCAGGCGGCGCGCCTCGTTCAACGAGGCTTCGGGATGATGGATGCGGTAGAGCGTGGTGCAGCTCTGGAAGGCGGCCATGTCGTCGGTGCCGGCGCGGCGCAGCTCCCGGTAGGCCGTTACCACGGCGCGCTCACAGCGCCGCGTGATCCGCGTTCCGTCCCAGCCGCTAACCACACCAACCTCCAATTAAGAACGACTCTCAATAACGACTCAGTCTAGCTATCGCGTCCGGCCCGCGCAACGCCAAGCTGCACAACACATTTGACTTTGGCGAAGCCAAAACGGACGATACACGCCCCGCCGTCCCGACAGGGCCGGCGGCTATTGTGATTCAAACCATTATGAAAGGCCCGCCCGACAAAATGTTCCCCGCCCTGATGCCGACCTATGCCCGTGCCGACCTCGCTTTCGAGCGCGGCGAGGGCGCCTGGCTGATCACGGCGGATGGCCGACGTTTTCTGGATTTCGGCGCCGGCATTGCGACCAGCAGCCTGGGCCACGCGCATCCGCATCTGACCGCGACGATTGCCGAACAAGCCGCGCGGGTCATGCATGTCAGCAACCTGTATCGCATCCCGGGCGCCGAACGGCTCGCGCAACGGCTGGTTGACGCGACGTTTGCCGACAGCGTTTTCTTCTGCAATTCGGGCGCCGAGGCGAACGAGGGCATGGTGAAGATGGTCCGCCGTGCGATGGCCGAAACGAACCGGCCGGGACGCTACCGGATGATCTGTTTCGAAGGCGCCTTCCACGGCCGTACGCTGGCCATGCTGTCGGCGACCGGCAACGAAAAATATCTGGCGGGATTCGGGCCCCGGGTGGACGGTTTCGACCATGTGCCGTTCGGCAACATGAACGCGGTGCGAAACGCCATTAGCGCTGAAACGGCGGGCATCCTGGTCGAACCGATCCAGGGCGAAGGCGGCGTTCGCGCGGCGCCGGACGGCTTTCTGCGCGACCTGCGCGCGGCGTGTGACGAATACGGCCTGTTTCTGGCCCTGGACGAAGTGCAATGCGGCATGGGCCGCACCGGCACGTTGTTCGCCTTCGAACAGGCCGGCATCGTTCCCGATGCGGTATCCGCGGCCAAGGGCATCGCCGGCGGCTTTCCGATGGGCGCCATTCTGGCCACCGAAGCGCTGGCGAAACATCTGCGGCCGGGCAGCCACGGCACCACGTTCGGCGGCAATCCGCTTGCCTGCGCGGCGGCGAACGCGGTGCTGGACGTGCTGCTGGCGCCCGGCTTTCTGGCTCAGGTCACCGAACGCGGCCGCAGCCTGCACACATCGTTGGGTGATCTGGTGCACGGCATGCCGGAGGTGTTTGCCGCCGTGCGCGGGCAAGGGCTGATGATCGGGCTGGTCTGCGCCGTGCCGAACACCGACGTTCAATCCGCTTGCGTTGCGGAAGGCCTGCTGACGGTCGCGGCCGGGGAAAACGTGTTGCGGATCGTTCCGCCGCTCAATTTGACCGCGGCGGACGCGGCGGAGGGTGTCGCGCGCCTGCGCCGGGCGGCGATGCGCTGCATACCGTCGCACCACATGGCAAGTGCTACATGAGCGCCGTGGCCCAGCCGGCCGCCGTCATGAAGGTGGCCGAACCGCCGCGCCATTTTCTCGATCTGTCGGATTTCGACCGCGCCACGTTGCGCCGCATCCTGGACCTTGCCGTGACCTTGAAGCGCGGCGGCGGACCGCGCGCGCCGCTCGCCGGCCGCACGCTGGCCCTGCTGTTCGAAAAGCCGAGCACCCGCACGCGTGTCAGCTTCGAAGTGGCGATGCGCCAGCTCGGCGGCCACGTCACCGTGCTGACCGACCGCGACATGCAGCTGGGCCGCGGCGAAACAATTGCCGATACCGCGCGCGTGCTGTCGCGTTACGTGGACTGCATCATGCTGCGCACCGACCGCGTGCGCAAGCTGAACGAGCTGGCCGCGCACGCCACCGTGCCGGTGATCAACGGCCTGACCGAGGCCAGTCATCCGTGCCAACTGATGGCCGATATCATGACGTTCGAGGAACATCGTGGCCCGATCGCGGGGCAGACGGTCGCCTGGCTCGGCGACGGCAACAACGTGGCGCGAAGCTGGGTACACGCCGCCGTCCGCTTCGGATTTGCGTTGCGCCTGGCATCGCCCGAATCATGCCAGATCCCATCCGAAACGCTGGACTGGGTCCGCCGCGAAGGCGGCGACGTGATCCTGACCCGCGATCCGGCCGAGGCGGTCTGCGGCGCGCGCGCCGTCGTGACAGATTGTTTCGTCAGCATGTCGGACGATCCGGGCCGCAACAGCCACGCGGCGCTGGCGCCCTACCGGGTCACCAGCCGCCTGATGCAGCAGGCCGCGCCGGACGCGATCTTCATGCACTGCCTGCCGGCGCACCGCGGCGAGGAAGTCGATGCCGAGGTGATCGACGGACCCTGGTCAGTCGTGTTCGACGAGGCCGAAAACCGGCTGCATGCGCAGAAGGGCGTGTTGGCTTGGGCTTTGTCGGCTGCGCAATAAAGATGTAGGACGCAGTTCTTTTTTGAAAAAAAGAACCAGCGAACCTTTCATCAGTTTGTCGTTGTGTGCGTGGTGACTTTGCTAAACTCCTCCAGGATCGACTTGGCGCCCGGCGTGCGGTGGATCCTGGCGTTCCATACATCGTCCCACGTAATGAGCGGGTAGAGGTTATGGCTCTGCGCCTGCTGCTCGAACAGGGCCCGGAGCGCGGCCACCTTCTCAGGGTATTTCTGCGCCAGGTTGAGGCGTTCCGTGTAGTCGTCGTTCAGGTTGTACAGCTCCCAGGCATTCTCGTCGAATGGCTTGTTCGTGTGCGTGAGGCCTTTGATGCCGCTGTTGGGATAAGCGAGCGACGCCTTCCAGCCATCCTGGTAAATCGCGCGTGATCCGAAAATGTAATAGTACTGCACGCGATGGCGCGATGGCGCGCTTGCGTCATCGATCGAATAGGCCAGCGATGTGCCTTCGATCGGTTTCTGGCTGACTTCCCTGATCGCCTCGGGCGCCTTCAGGCCCAGCACATCCAAGGTGGTGGGCAGAATATCGATCACGTGGCCGTACTGGGTACGGATGGCGCCGCCGTGCTTGATACGCTTTGGATACAGAAGAATCATCGGATTGCGGGTGCCGCCCTCGCTGTTGGCATCCGATTTCCAGAACCGGAACGGTGTGTTGGCCGCCTGCGCCCAGCCGAGCGGATAATTGCCTTCGGTGGCCTCCGGCGTGCCGATTTCGTTGATCTTGGCGAGGTTGTACTTGACGTTGTCCGTCTCGCTGAGCGGCTTGGCGACGAGGCTGCGATCGATATCGCCGTTCAGCGTGCCTTCCTTGCTCGCGCCATTATCGCCGATGATGACGACGAACAGCGTGTTGTCGTACTGGTGGATCTTTTTCAAATGGTCCACCAGCAGACCGATTTCGTGGTCGGTGTAGGTCAGATAGCCGGCATAAACCTCCATGAAACGCGCATACAGCTTGCGTTCCTGCGGCGAGAGCGTGTCCCACGCCTTGATGTCGGGGTTGCGATCGGGCAACTCGGCGGTGGCCGGAATAATCCCCAACTTCTTTTGCTGGGCAAACACGCGTTCGCGGTAGGCATCCCAGCCGTCATCGAACTTGCCCTTGTAGAGATCGCTCCATGACGCGGCGACCTGGTGCGGCGCGTGGGTGGCGCCGGGGGCGTAATACAGGAAGAACGGCTTGCCCGGCGCGACCTTTTCCTCGCGGTCGATATAGCTGATCGCCTTGTCGGTAATCTGCTCGTTGAGGTGGCGGCCGTCCGGCTTCACGTGGGCCTGGTCCTCCACCAGGTCGGGTTTGTATTGATCGGTCTGCGAGCTGAGAAAACCGAAGAAATGGTCGAACCCTTTGCCGGTCGGCCAATGATCGAACGGGCCGGCGTCGGTCGCCTCCTCATCGGGGGTGAGGCCATATTTGCCGACCGCGAAGGTATTATAGCCGTCGGCGCGCAGGATTTCGGCGATTGTTCCATCCTCCGAGGGGATCCGCCCGTCCCAGCCCGGGAACCCTGCCGAAAGCACCGTGTGGGAAAATCCCGCCTCGTGCACGGAGGAGCTGTTGCGGCCGGTCAGCAAGGCGGACCGGGTCGGCGCGCAGATCGCGGTGGTATGGAAGTTGGTGTAGCGCAGGCCCTGCTGCGCCAACTGTTCCATGTTCGGCGTACTGATGCCGCCGCCAAAGGCGCTGGAGGCGCCAAAACCCACATCGTCGATCAGGATCCACACCACGTTGGGCGACCCGGCCGGCGGCTTGACCGGCTGCGGCCACCATTCCTTCGACTCCGAAAGCGTGCGGCCCACTTTGCCCTGGTAGGGCTGCTGCTGCTGTTGTTGCTGGGCGTACGCTTGCGCCAACGGGGCCAGCAGGGCGGCGAGGGCGGTCATGCGAAGCAGGACGCTGCGCTGCAATGCCGGTTTGCGTCTCAATCTCAAGATGGCACCTGACATTTCATCGAACTCCTCGGCTCTTTGTTCCGGCCACGATCGGACTGCGTGTAATCCAACTAATCACGACTGCACGGCGTATAACCTACCTAATACCCTCGGGAATACCGAGTCAATGGTGTATCGCAGGCGGGGGGTATCGTGGGCGGCTGACGTCGCTCGCGGGTCACGTGGGACAGTGGGGACGAAGCGGTGGGGCGGGCTGTTCGTTGGGGTCACGCAAAGGGTTGTCACGTGACAACCCTTTCCGGTTTCGTATGGATTATCCAAGGTTCGTAGCCGGGTGGGCGACAGATTGGACGGGGAGGGAGGGTGCGTCGCTTGGGGCGGCGTGTTGCATGATGGGTGCCCGGCGGCAGCCCCGGCATTGGGGACGGGCAGGGTGTAGCATCGTCGTCAGGCGTAGGTAAATAGTCTGTTCTAGGAAGATTGGCATTTCTTCCTGGGGGGAAGCGGTGAGGAGCCGCGTCTCCCACGGCACCGGCTCCGGCCGCCTATGGCTGAAATGACGAAGGTGGCTCGGCGCGGGGGGAAGGAAGCAGTTCTTTTTTGAAAAAAAGAAACAATACCCCGATTCCCAGAGATCTCGATTTTCTCTTGCGGCGCGGCGCGACATGGATTCTGCATTGGGCCATGCGCAAGAGTGGCTTCCTGAAGGCGGAAGAGCTGAAGGTTCTCGCGGAACT